>Ga0315316_10001141_pt1 | contig 18326 bp, 20 predicted proteins | sample M160m3416metaG_FD_203702 | JGI IMG/M metagenome (GOLD analysis project Ga0315316, IMG submission 203702) | Ammonia-oxidizing marine archaeal communities from Monterey Bay, California, United States - M1 60m 3416 | ecosystem: Environmental > Aquatic > Marine > Intertidal zone | place: USA... | reverse complement strand
ATTCATTTGAAAATTCTAAAAACTCTAGTCTTGCCCTACTCTGTTCTTTGAAATCTAATACTGTTTTAGAATAGAACGGACTATCAGCAATTTCAGTTAATTGAGATATTTTTGAATTGAACATTTTATCCGAAAGTAAAAATTTTAACTCAGTTTCAAAATCTTTAAAGCTAGCACGCCTAGTGTCTACCTGGTTTAAAACAACTCCCAAAAAAATTGGATCTGCTTTCTTAATTGAGGAAATTGTTATTTTTGCAAAACTCATGGCTTGAGAAACTCCTTCTACTGCTAAAAACTCAGGTTTTGCAGGTATGAGATAGTGATCGGCTGCTGCAAGCGCTTCTTGTGTTAATGAACTAATAGTTGGTGGTGTGTCAATAAGTACTATATCAAATTGATGTGAAGCAAGAAAATCTTTAGCCCTGTTTAGCTTAGGCCCTCCAATAATTTTTTCATCATTATGCTTTAATATCGATTTATTTGATGGAATTATGTATAAATTTTCTGATAAAGAGCCTATTTTTTTATCATAATTTTTTTCTAGCAAATCAGTTGAATTAACTATATTTTCTTCGTTCTTATTGAAGTTTAAGTATGTAGAAACATTTCCTTGGGGGTCTGTGTCTATTATGAGGGTTTTAAAACCCCTATTTGATAGTATTTTTCCCAAGTTTACTGTAAATGTTGTTTTTCCAACTCCACCTTTTTGGCATAAAATTGTTACTATCTTCACCTAACAGTTATAACATCTATGTGTCTTATATCTGTTGAATTAATTGTAAAATTTTCTTGTTTCACGTGAAACATATTTTTATCATGTTCTATTTTTTCTCCATTTGAGGAAACAATATATACAGTGTTCTTGTTTTCTTTAATGGATTCGAGTGCGTCTTTTGATGATATGTAACACCTGGAAATGTACAGGTTGTTGTTGGAAATTACACGTCTTGCATCTTTTTGCATAATTTCAACATTGTTCAAATTTAAAATATTTTTTAGTCTTTGAAGTTCAAAAACCCTACTTTCGCTTATATCAACTAATCTAAATTGATTTTTTGGATTTGTTATTGCTACCGGTATTCCCGGAATTCCACCACCTGTACCTAGGTCATAAACCGAATCAAATGTTTGATCTAGTTCATTTATTATTTTTCCAAAATATAGTGAGTGGATAATAAATTCGTCCCAAACAAATTGCGGGTCTTTATTACTAATAAGGCCGTTTTTTATTCCTGTTTCTAATAGCCAACTATGATATTTATAAAGTTTTTCCGAAAATTGATTATTTGCATCACCCCAATGTGGTATTTGAGGTGAGAAAGTCATTCTTCTTCTTCAGGAGCAAAAACTACAGACCTGTATGGCTCTCGACCTTCTGAGTATGAGCGAATACCGTTTAATGTAGAGGCAGCATCATGTAATGTTTTCCTATCAACCGAGTTCATAGGCTCTAACATCACTTCTTGTTTGTCATCAAGAATTTGTTTGCTTAGTCTTTCTGCGTAAATTGTAAGGGCTTCTTTTCTCTTTTTTGCATATTCTGCAACATCAAGTCTCAACCTTGTTCCAGCACCTGTTTTTCGCTGTACAACTGTTCTAGTTAATTCATGTAAAGATCTAATTATGAAACCTTTATCTCCAACGAGTGCCTCTGTCTGTTCACCAGTTACTTTAACAACTAAATTTTCATCTTCTAGTGCTCCCTCGACGTCGCCTTTTAGTCCAAATGATTTAACTAGGCCCTTCAAAAAGTCAATTGAAACCTTTAATTGCTCATCTTTATCTGCTTCTACCCTTGGTTTTCTAGGTGTATATTGCTTTTTTTGAACATTTTTGTTGCCATTACCATTATTATGTCTTTTATTTTGGCTTCTTTTGTTATAGTTTCTGGAACCACTGTCTCTAACTGAGATTCTAACTAATGCCTTTGTTCCACCCACACCAAAAACTCCGCCTTCTGGTTCTCTTAAAATATTAATATTTGCTTGAGTGGCGTCGTCTAAATTTAGTTCGCTTAATCCAGCTTTTATAGCATCATCAATGGACTTTGCTTCAACTTCTACCCATTTGTTGTTGGCCATTATTTTCTCCTTCTTTTTTTGCGGTTTTTTCGAGGGTTTTCTTGAACAGGGTTATCATTTTGTTGTTCATTTTCCTCATTTTTAGTATTTTCTTTTTTTGTTTCTTCTCTGTCGTCAAGCTTTACTATTAGGGCTTGCTGACCTATTCGAAATATGTTTCCTGTCAAAAAATAAACAACCAAGCCTGTTGGGAGGGTCCATGAAATAAACCCAAAGAATATTGGCATAACCTTTCCAATCATTTGCATTTGTTGAGCTTGTGGGTTGTTTGAATTGTTTGATTTTTTTGTTATTTGTTGTTGTTGATAAAGAGCAGTCAATATAACAAAAAGAATTAATACCAGGTATGGAACTCTTTCTATCCATTCAGATACTTCTGAAGGGGGGATTTGAAGATCCATGTTAAAAAATGTTAAGCTTGAGCTGTTTTCAAGATCTTTAAACAGCAAAGATGTGCCTGGAATAAAGTTTAATGGTTCTCTTAATACTCTAAAAAGTGCAAACCATATTGGCATTTGGACTATTAAAGGAAGTATGCAGCCTAGTGGGTTTATTCCTTTTTCTTTATACATTGCTGCCATAGCTTTATTGAGTTCTTCTTTGTTGTCTTTGTGTTTTTTCTGAAGAGCTTTTATGTCAGACTGTGCGTCTTGCATTCTTTTGGTAGACCTTGTTTGTCTCAAAGTAAGAGGAAAAATAATTACATTAATTACAACAGTTAGTAGGGCTATGGAGAAACCATAGGATGCAATAAAGTCATAAATATAAGACAATAAAAAAGCTATAGCGAGTGCAAAGGGTTCTAATATTGCCAATTTTTACCAATTTTTCTATATATCGGATTACAGGTGATCATTCTGTGAAGAATTAATGGGACTGTTTTCAATATTCCATCATTTTCAAGCTTTTCGGCAATAGCTGTGGTGCATGATGGGTAATAGATACAATTTCCTCCACCTAAACCAAAAAATGTTAATAACGATCTAGTGATTTGTAAAAATAAACTAATTACTTTCATTTTCTAGCAATAAGGGGTGTTTTTTAAAAATATTTGATAGTTCCCTTGAAGAAAGATTTGATGATTCTTTATTTCCAAGTACTAATATGTCTAAATTTTTATTTTCTTTAAAGCCCCTTATGGCTTCCCTTGTCCTTCTCTTAAACTTATTTCTGCCAACCGCATTACTCTGTTTGCTTGAAATACTTATTCCAAGCCTAGAAGTTTTTATATCATTCTCTTTAACAAAGATTTTTAAATCTTTAGCGGCAAAACAAAATTCTTCTTTTTTCAGGTTTTCAAAATGAATTTTCTTATTAAGTGCTCTAAATTTCACGAGCTAACCTAGGCAGATAAAATTTTACGACCTTTTTTTCTTCTTCTTTTAAGAATTTCGCGACCAGCTCTTGTTCGCATTCTGGATCTAAAACCGTGTTTTCTGCTTCTTTTTCTATTACTAGGTTGATATGTTCTTTTCATTTTTTACCTGATTAAAAGAATAAATGATTGAAGTAATTAAACAAAGCAAAAAATAATTTATTTTAACCAGTTCGCGAAAAGTAACTTAGGTTCGCGATAAACATACTAACTAGAAATAAACAACACTACTTAAATGATTGTTTTCTACTCCGCAATCTCGGATTAAAACCATTGTTTATTGGGTTTTTTACTAGTTTTCAACATTGTTGAAATTTTTAATTTGTTTTTAGCACTCTATGTTTTTTTTAAAGAGTGAAGTAAATTTAAATTTAATTATGAACAGTGATAAAAACCTGGAAAAACTTTTAGTTGAATTTAATTTTGAACTTAACAAAAGTATTACTAACAAAACTGATAAATATTGGTTGGATCAACTTAGGTTTGAACTTTTAAACAAAAAAGAATTGAATATTATTGTTGGTTCGGATTTTGTAAAATCTTCAATAGAAAGGAAGCTGCTTAAAAACATTTCTTCTGTTTTTGAAAGAGTGGTTGGTGGGTCTGATTGTGTTTTTGTCGTTGATAGTTCTTTTTCTTCCTATGTTGATAAAACAGCCTATACCGAAGTAAAGGAGGAACCTGTTATACAAAAAGAAATTAGTAAGCCTTTGTATGATTTAAGTTTTTTTGACGACCTTTTTGTTGGTAGTTGTAACAACCTTGCAATCACCGCAGCAAAAAATGTTGTAATTACCCCAGGAGAAAGGTTCAATCCTCTTTTTGTTTACGGTAAGCCTGGTGTTGGTAAAACGCAGCTTCTTAAAACTATATCTAAATCTCGTTTTTCTTCTTTTTATATTGACTCGGAATCTTTTTTAGAATCTTATATTTCTGGAATTAAAAACAACGATATCGATGTCTTTAAAAATAAAATTAGATCTGTTGATATTCTTTTAATTGATGATATTCAGTTTTTCATTGGGAAAAAGGGTGTGTCAGAGGAGCTTTTTCATACAATTAATTATTTTTTAAACAACTCAAAGGCTGTTGTACTTGCCTCTGATCAAAAACCTCAAATGTTAAAGGGTTTCCCAGAGAGGTTAATATCTAGAGTTTTAAACGGTTTGGTAACAGATATTGAAAAACCTGATAAAAAAATATTTTTAGAAGTTCTTAAAAATAGTAATAAAGGTTTTGACAATACTTTAATTTCAAAAAAAGAGTTTGACTTACTTCTCTCTCTTGATTTCCAAAGCTTTAGGGAAATAAATGGGGTGGTTAACAATTTAATAATCAACAAACAAACCGGTGTTGGTAATTCAAAATATGTTGCAGAACTTGTTTCTATGTATTCTGAAAACAAAATAATGGAACTAACCCCTGAGTTTATTTTAGATTACTGTTCTAATGTCTACCAGGTTGATAAAAGGCTGGTTTTGTCTAAAAACAGAAGTGAACAGGTCAGTAATGCCCGCCATCTTTTCATATATTTAATGAGAAAACACACCGAATACTCTCTTAATCAAATAGGAATTTATGTTGGAAATAGATCTCACTCTACTGTTTTGTCTTCTATTAAAAAGGTTGAAGGCTCTCACTCTTTTAAGAGAGAAATAAACATTTTCAACAACAAAATAGAAAACAGTTCACTAAGTTTTTCTGGTGTGTGAAATGTTTAAAGTTTTAAACACCGCTAACCTTGGTTTTTCAATAGAAAAGTTTTTTTTAGACATTTTTAACGGTTTTATTATTGTTATATCTATAAAGGAATAAGTTGAAATTTAAAACAACAAGTAAAGAAATAAAAGAATTTGTACTCTCAGTTTCTAGAGCTGTGGACGTTAAACCCTCTAACCCATCTCTACAGGGAATTTACCTTCGAGTTGTTGATAATTTCTGTGAACTGATAGGAACAGATTTAGATTTAGTCATTAAAGCCAAGTTTCCAGTTGAGGGAATGGTTGAGGGGGAAAGCTTAATTAACTCAAGGGTTTTTTCAGAGGTGGTTAGAAAACTTCCCGTTGGAGATGTGGTTTTTTCCGATTTAGGAAACGAGGTGAAGATCGAAACGAAAAAAACAGAATATAAATTAAGAAAACTAGATCATTTAACCTACCCAAAAAGCCTTTTAGAAAATCCATACAACACAGAAACAAGCCAAAAACTAAAAACCCTCGAGTTGTTTAACGCACTTAAAAAGGTTGGAATAGCGGCCTCCCCAGAGGGCGGAAAACCAATACTTACAGGTGTATATTTCGACAACGAAGAAAACCAAACAAACCTAGTATCCACAGATAGTTACAGACTAGCAACCACAACAGTATCAGACCTGCCCATAAACGACGCAGGAATAGTTTCTTTTAGGTCGTTAAACGAAACCATTAAGTTATTTGAAGAGGAAGAGGAAATAAATATAAACTCAACAGAACGAGAGCTACACTTCTACAACGAAAGGTATTACACATCTGTTAGAAAACTAGAGGGGAAGTTTCCAGAATACAAAGCACTTTTTCCGAAAGAAAACCTCTTCTCCTTAGAGATAGATAAAAAAACAATACTAGATTCACTTGATCGTTCAACCGTTGTAGCTGAGGGTTTTATACCCGTAACCTTAAAAGTAATAGATGAAAACAACTTACACATTTATTCCACAAACAAAGACATAGGGGGTGGCGTTGAGGAGGTTGATATCAACATTCTCGGACTTGATGTGGGCGATGTTTCTAATTTTGAAATATCTTTTAATCCAAACTACCTCATACAGGGAATAGAAGTTTTGGAGGGGAGTAAAGTTTACCTAAGGTTTTCCGGCAACGATAAACCAGCCGTGATACAAGGAGAAGAAGAGAAATATAAATATCTCTTAATGCCAGTAAGAACCAATCAGTAAAAGTGGTTATTAAAGAACCTACGAGAATTAACCCAAATGATTCAGGAATAGATTTTTCTAAATCTAAAAAAATAGAAAGCTACATAAAGAAAAGTAACTTTTCCTGGTCACAAGACATTACTCCAGGACCTGTGTTGGGAGATGTTTTTATTGTATATGTTCAAAACAACAGGTTAAAAAACTTATTAGAACTAGAAGAGCAAAAAATAATATTAAACATTGAAAAACATACCAAAATAAAGCTTAAAGGACTAAAAATTCAAATGTTTAATGACAAGCAATAGTTGGTAAATCTACTAAAATAAGAGTTCAGCAGGGGCTGTAAAGTAAACAAACAGAAGCGTATCTTGGAGATAGTTCGTGTCTAAAAAAGATTCAAATAGTTATGATTCAAAAGATATAAAAATTCTTGAGGGTCTTGAGGCGGTTAGAAAAAGACCAGCCATGTACATAGGATCAACAGGTCCAAACGGCTTACATCATTTGATATGGGAGGTAGTCGATAACTCTGTAGATGAAGCAATGGCCGGCAGGTGTTCAAAAATAACAGTGTCTTTAGAAAAGAATGGATCTGTTACGGTAGAAGATGACGGCAGCGGTATCCCTGTTAAACCACACCCAAAAACAAAAATATCTGCTCTCACCACAGTGCTTACAACTCTTCATGCCGGAGGTAAGTTTGAATCTGGTGCCTACACAGTAAGTGGAGGTTTACATGGTGTTGGAATATCTGTTGTGAATGCACTTTCAACCTTTGTAAAAGTCCAGGTTCAGAGAGACGGCCACTTTTGGAACCAAGAGTTTGACCTTGGTAAACCAAAATCAAAAATTAAAAGAGGGAAAGTTTCTAAAAAAACAGGAACTAAAGTGAATTTTCTTGCTGATCCGGAAATATTTGACGAGACTCAGACATATGATTACGAAATTGTTGCTGAAAGACTTCGACAAACTGCATTTTTAAATAAAGGATTAAAAATAATTCTAACTGACAACAGAGTAAAACCACCCACAAAAGAGGAGTACCACTACAAAGGGGGTCTTGTAGATTTTGTTGAATACTTAAATGAAGGTTTTGAAACTTTACACGGTAAAATCATTTCTTTTTCAGACCAAACAAAAGATTCAGAAATAGAAGTCGCTCTTCAGTGGAAAAATGAAGACGATGTAACTGTTAAAAGCTTCGCAAACAACATACACACACTCGAAGGTGGAACCCACGAAGAGGGCCTCAGAACAGCAGTAACAAAAGCCATAAATGATTTTGCAAAAAAGAGAAACCTACACTCAGATATATCTTTGACCGGGGACGACATCAGGGAGGGAATGACAGGTGTTGTTTCAGTACGAGTTAAGGAGCCACAGTTTGAAGGCCAAACAAAAACAAAACTTGGAAATACAGAAATGAAATCACGTGTCCAAGTTCTTATTAATGAAGAATTTCCAAAATGGCTTTCTAAAAACACAAAAGACGGCAGAGCAATAGTAGAAAGATGTGCTCTTGCCGCAAAAGCAAGGATGAGTGCAAAAAAAGCTAGAGAACTAACCAAAAGAAAAAGCATTTTAGAAACATCAGGTCTACCCGGAAAACTTGCTGACTGCTCGTCAACAGACCCATCTGAAAGTGAATTGTTTATTGTTGAGGGAGACTCTGCTGCAGGTCCAGCAAAACAAGCTAGGGATTCTAGGGTGCAGGCGATTCTTCCTATTAGGGGAAAAATTATAAACGTTCAAAAAGTTACAGAAAACAGAGCTCTTCAAAATGAAGAAATAAGTGCTTTAATAAAGGCCATTGGTACGGGCATCAAAACACAATTTAATGGAGACGAATCAAGGTATGATAAAATTATTTTTCTTACTGATGCAGATGTTGACGGAGCACACATACGCACACTTCTACTAACCTTCTTTTTTAAATTTATGCCTGGCTTGATCACCGGAGGAAAAGTTTGGATATCAGAACCACCCCTTTATAGGTTAAAAGCTTCTTCTGGAATAACATACCTAAAAGACGATGAGGCTTTAACAAAGTTTAAAAAAGAAAATAAAAATAAAAAATTCGACATAAGCCGATTTAAAGGCCTGGGAGAAATGAACGCTGGAGAACTTTGGGAAACCGCAATGAATCCAGAAACTAGGACATTAATAAAAGTAACACTTGCAGACGCAAAGGGCGCTATGGCTAAAGCATCAGATATGTTTGAAATACTTATGGGAAATGATGTTTCGAAAAGAAAACAATTTATAGAAAAGAATGCAAAAGACGTAAGGTTTTTGGACGTATAATGCCAGATAAAAAACCAACACCAAAGAAAAAAGCAGCTACAAAAAAACCAACACCAAAGAAAAAAGCAGCTACAAAAAAACCAACACCAAAGAAAAAACAAACAAGCTCAACACAAGTGGAGAAACCTGTAGAAAGCCCAAATAACGGAACCATTGCTGTTGAAGACGAAATATCAAAATCATTTTTAGATTATGCAATGTCTGTTATTGTCTCAAGGGCACTTCCAGACGTAAAGGATGGTTTAAAACCAGTTCAGAGAAGAATACTATATTCAATGTATGAAACTGGAATAAGACCCACTGGACCATTCAGAAAATGTTCAAAGGTTGTTGGTGACGTAATGGGTAATTATCACCCACATGGTAATGATGCTATCTATGGAACCCTGGTCCGACTTGGCCAGAACTTTAGTACGAGATATCCGTTAATTGAGCCACAGGGAAATTTCGGAACCCCAGACGACCCTCCTGCCGCAATGAGATACACAGAGTCTAGAATGTCTTCTTTATCTTCCCAGCTTCTTGATGGAATAGATGAGGACACTGTTAACTTTGAACCAAACTATTCTGGAGAAACCTCTGAGCCTAAAGTCTTACCTGCCAGGTTTCCAAATTTGCTTGTTAACGGTGCTGAGGGAATCGCAGTCGCTATGGCCACAAACATGCCCCCTTATAACCTAAGGGAGATTACTGAAGCTGTAAAATTCACAGTCTCAAACAAAGATGTTAAGCCTAGGGATTATCTAAAAATTATCAAGGGACCAGACTTTCCCACAGGAGGTCTTGTTGTAGACACGCCAACAATAAAAGACGCAATATTAAAAGGTCGAGGATCTATAAAAATAAGAGCTGTTGCTGATGTAGAGGAGCTGGGTAGAGGAAGGTCTGCCATAGTGGTTAAAGAGCTTCCCTACCAAGCGTCCACAGACAGGATTATGGAAAAAATTGCAACATTGGTTCAAGATAAAAAACTTGTTGGAATTTCAGATTTAAGAAACGAAAGTAGTGACAGAAACGGGACCCGACTAGTTGTTGAACTCAAAAGAGATGCGGTACCACAGGTTGTATTAAATCAACTTTTCAAGCAGACACAACTTCAAGACACCTTTTCTGTTAACTCTGTAGCTTTAGTTGAAGGTGTTCCAAAGGTTTTATCAGTTCCAGAACTAATAAATTATTATATAGACCACCAAATTGATGTAATTCAAAGAAGGACAAAATACAGACTTCAAAAAGCAGAAAGCAGACTTCATATAGTTGAAGGACTTCTCCTTGCGCTAAACAAGATTGATCAAATAATAAAAGTTATAAAATCATCAAAAGACGTAGACACTGCAAGAAAATCACTTATGACTAAATTTAAACTTTCTGAAATACAAGCTTCTCATATTCTAGACATGCCGCTTAGAAGATTAACTGCTCTTGAAATGGAAAAACTTGAAGAAGAGAAGAAAGAGCTAAAACAAACTATCAAAGACCTCGGAGCTATCTTAAAAAGTCGAGCTAAGCAAGATAAAATACTAATAGAAGAACTAGAAGCAATAACTGAAAAATTTGGTGACGAAAGAAGGTCAAGAATTGTTCCCGATGTTGGAGAGGTTTCGATTGAAGATCTTATTGAAGACGAGGAAATTATTGTTTCAGTTTCATCTAACGGGTATGTAAAGTCAGTTCCTTCTACTTCTTACAAAAAGCAAGGAAGGGGAGGAAAGGGAGTAAAAGCAGCTTCTTCAGATGAGGACGTCATAGAACACCTGCTGTCCACATCAGTACATTCCTATCTACTGTTTTTTACTGATCAAGGAAAAGTATATAGAGCCAAAGCACATGAAATTCCTAAAACAAACAGAACAGCAAGAGGCTCACTAATTCAAAATGTATTATCTATGGGTCAAGATGAGAAAGTACAAGCAATTATTGACACTAGAGATTATGAGACCGAGAAATTTCTTTTAATAATGACAGAAAAGGGAACAGTTAAGAAGTCAAAATTTAAAGAGTTCGATTCAAATTACAAATCACTCCAAGCAATTAAATTAAAAGATGACGACAAGGTGGTTTCTGTGAAAACAACCTCTGGAGATGAAGATGTAATATTAGTTTCACAAAAAGGTCAGGCAATTAGATTCGCAGAAGAAAATCTTAAACCTCAAGGCAGAACCGCAATGGGGGTAAGGGGCATAAAATTAAGAGAAGGAGACAAGGTAGTTGGAGCTGCAACCTCAAGAGATGAAACCCTTCTTTTTATTACAGCTAAAGGGTACGGAAAAAGAACAAAATTAGATGAATTTAGAAAAGCAGGCCGTGGAGGAATGGGAGTCAAGGCCTTAAAGGTTACAGATGCAAAGGGAAATTTAATAGGAGCACGCTCTGTTGATGAAGATACAGAGGTTATGCTTATGAGTACTGGTGGAACAGCTATAAGATGTGCTGTGAAGCAAATTAAACAAATGAGTAGGTCTGCACAAGGCGTAAGAGTAATGAAGCTTTCCTCTGAAGAAGAGGTTTCAGCTTTCATTCCAATAAAGAGTTAAAGATGGTAAGAGTAAACAGAGTAAGAAGAATAATTAGAAAAATAGACCCTTGGACGGTTTTAAAAGTAACTCTAGTTTTAAACTTTATAGTTTCCCTAACTGTTGTTTTAGGACTATCAATATTATGGGTCCTTCTTGTTAACGCAGGCGTTCCACAGGGCCTTGAAGACATAGCAAGAAGATTGGCACTTCTTGATCAAGATGCTTCATTGGTTGGAAACATAGAAACTTTATTTACAAGTGTAGTATCTCTTGCTGCTGTGTATATGCTGACACAAACAGCTTTGGCAACAATTGGTGCTTTCTTTTACAATCTTGTTTCTGATTTAGTTGGGGGCATAGAGGTTGTTGTTTTAGAAGAATCTCATCTTGAAACACCTCAAAAACAAAAAATTAATAAAAAAACAAAAGAAAACCAAGATGACAAAGAAACGGTTTTGATGTCTTTTGTTAACTCCATTAAAAAAGTTAGAGAAAACAAACCTGAGGAAATCGAAGTTCCAAAAACAGACCTTCCAAGACCCGATGTACCACGAGATATAGAAGAACCTACATTAATGGATGCTTTAAAAAACACAGAAAACGAAGAAGACGAGTCTATATAAAAACCTTAAGAGGAGTAGTTAAGTTTCGTTACCTTCTCAATGCAAGAAAGGAAACCATGAGTATAAAATCACTTCTTTTTGCTTTGTTTTTATCGATGTGCTCGGGACCAGTGCTTGATAGTGAAGAACTAAAAATTATTTCTTTATCAACAACACACACTGAAATTATTCAGTCACTAGACGCACAGGACACCTTGATTGCTGTAGATGCATTTTCAGAGGTAGACTTCCCCATTCAAAGGGTAGACGCTTATACAGTAACCGCTGAAGAGCTAGTGCCACTAAATCCAGATATGGTGATTATTGCTTTTGATTTCAATGGAATAATAGAAGGGTTAGAAAGTCAAGAGATTAAACACCTACTACTTCCTCCAGCAAAGAATTTCGATGATGTTTACTCTCAGATATCCACCATTGGTGAACTGGTAAACAAACAAAGCGAGGCTTCAGCGAAAATTAGAGAAATGAAAAGTGAAATAAACCAAATATTAAATAATGCTAATTATGAAAATATTTCTGTTTATCACGAAATTGGTTATTCATATGGAATTTATAGCATCAACAAAGAATCACTAATAGGAGAAATTTACAATACATTAGGTGTTTCAAATATTGCTAACTCAGAAGAAGACCCCTATGGAGGTGGATACCCAGCGTTGACTGAGGAAATGATTATCGAGTCCAACCCCGACTATATAATTGTTGGTCACACAGACTACTTAAACAAAGATCTTTCAATTAGAGAAGGTTGGGGAAGCATCACAGCAGTAGAAAACTCTAATGTTTTCTTCTTGAACGACACTCTTGCTAGCAACTGGGGAACTACTACGGTTCAGCTTGTTGAAGAAATCTCTTCAATATTTGAAGAAAGTATACAAACCAACCCATATTCAGACTATTTACTATTAATATCATTATTGGTTTTAGTAATAATGATTTTTATTCTTACTAGAAAAAATACAAATCAAAAAGTTTAAAAGGAGAATTTATGAAAGGGTATTCTAACGATTTATACATACTCGCATTTGACCACAGAGGAACTTTAACAAAAGGGCTTCTTGGAGTTGAAGGCAGGCCTCCTACTGATGAAGAGGCTGCAAGAGTTTCTTCTATGAAAGACATTATTTTTGATGGTTTTCTTGAAGCTCAAAATAAGGGCATAAGCGGTGGAGACCCGGCGATTCTTGTTGACGAAACTTTCGGACTTCAAGTTCAACAAAAAGCTAAAGAAATGGGTATAAAATTTGCAGCTCCAGTTGAAAAATCTGGGCAAAAAATCTTTGATTTTGAATACGGAGACGATTTTGGCGAAAAAATAAAAGAAGTAGATGCTGATTTTGTAAAAATACTTGTACGTTGGAATCCAAGTGATGATTCAGAAACTAGAGAAGTTCAGGGTGAGAGAATAAAAACTCTTTCAAAATGGTTAGATGAAAACGAGAGAAAGTTTCTTCTTGAGTTCTTAGTACCGGCAACAGAGGAACAACTTGAAAGTGTTGACGGAGACCAAGCAAGATATGATTCTGAGATAAGACCAAAACTAGCAGTTCAAGTTGTTGAAGAAATGAGAGAAAGAGGAGCTGACCCAGATATTTGGAAAATTGAGGGCTTGGATACAGTTGAAGATAATGAGAATGTTTCGAAAGTTATCAAAGATGGCGGAAGAGAAGATGTAATAGCAGTTGTTCTTGGCAGGGGAGCAAACGATGAGAAGGTTAATGAATGGCTAAGAGCCGGCTCTTCTGTAGATGGCTATAAAGGATTTGCAATTGGAAGATCAATATTTTGGAATTCACTTAAAGGGTGGCATAGCGGTGATAAATCGCGCGAAGAAGCTGTTTCAGAAATTGCTGATTCCTATTTAAGCTTTATATCTGTATACCAAAACGGGAGCTAAGAAATGCCACAAGGCAAAGCAGTTATTGGACAATCAGGAGGTCCAACAGCTGTCATAAACAGATCATTGGTCGGCTTTATTAAAGAAGCAACCAATTCTGATTTTGCAGAAATCCTCGGAGCAAAGCACGGTCTAGAGGGAATGTTGAATGAAGATTTTGTAGATCTTTCCAATCTTTCTGAAGCACAACTTTATGGCATAGGCAAAACACCCGCTGCAGCTTTGGGATCTGTTAGAAAAAAACCTACAGACTCTGATATAGAAAAGCTTGTTTCAATATTTGAAAAAGAAAATATTAGAAATTTCTTTTATATAGGAGGTAACGATTCTGCTGAAACAGCAAACCTTGTTTCTGAAGGAGCTAGGTCTATTGGGTATGAGATGAAGGCATTTCATATACCTAAAACAATTGATAATGATTTACTCGAAACAGACCACTGTCCCGGTTACGGTTCAGCAGCTCGATTTGTAGCGCATGCTTTTCAGGGTGACGACGCAGACAACAGGAGTCTAAGGGGAATTAAAATAAATGTTTTAATGGGCAGGCATGCAGGTTGGCTTACTGCTGCGAGCACCTTAGGTAAATCTACGGAAGATGATGGGCCACACTTGGTATATGTTCCTGAAAAAGTATTTAAAATTGACGATTTTTTAAAAGAAGTAAAAGAAGTATATGATTCACTTGGCAGATGTGTGGTGGCCGTCTCTGAGGGGATTCACAATGAAGAGGGGGAATATTTTCTTCAAACCTATGCTAGCGAAACAGGCTCTGGCTTGGCAGGAAAAAAAGATAGTCATGGGAATATTCAACTCTCAGGCTCAGGTGCGCTAGGTGATACATTAACAAACATAGTTTCAGAACATATTGATGGTGCAAGGGTTAGGGCTGACACCTTTGGTTATTTACAGAGATCATTTTTAGCTGATGTATCCAACATAGATGCTGAAGAAGCAGAGAGGGTTGGACAGCATGCTGTTGTTGCTTCAAAAGACTTACAGAGTGGGTCGGTAGTTCTTAAAAGACAATTGTCAGAAACATACCACTGCGATGTTGATGTTGTAGAGTTGAGCAAAGTTGCTAAACACACAAAAGACATGCCCCAGGAATTTTTAGACGAAAACAAACCATATGTTACAAATGATTTTTTCGAATACGCAATGCCGCTAACTGGCGGAATAGAACCAAAAACACAGATATTTGTTTAAATGTCAAAAATTACACTTTCAAAAGATGAATTCGAAGTTTTTTGGGAAGCAACTGTTAGATACTATGAACTTGACCCCCAAGGAGTAATGCACAATGCCAATCATGTAGCATTTTTTGACCAAGCAATTACCGCTTACTTCAAGCATGTAAATTATGACTACCTGAGTGACATAGAAGAGACAAAAAAAGATTTTCACACCGTACAAGTGTTAGTTCAGTACAACAAACCTCTTTACTTTGATCAAGATATAGAAATTGGTGTAAAGGTAAAAGAAATAGGCAACTCAAGCATGACCTGGATTATGGGAATGTTTTTAAAAGAAACAGGGGATCTAGTTAGTTCTTGCGAGGCTGTACATGTCTACACTGACCAAACAACGATGAAGCCAACACCCATTACAGATGAACTTAAAGTAAAACTGAAATTTAATTAATCAATTTTTAAGGGTTAATATTGTTCATATGAATCAAAGAAGGTATGATATTGACGCTTTGCGATCTATAGCAATGTTTCTACTTATTTTCTACCATCTTGGAATTTCGTTTACTTCTGTTGCTCCATACATTGCATTTGTGCAAAACAAAAGATTCAATGATGAAACTTGGGTCTTATTAAGCGTAATGAATTCATGGAGAATACCTCTTGTGTTTTTGATTTCGGGAATTGCTTTAAGACTAGCTTTTCAAAGACGAACAAAAATAGAAATGTTAAAAGAAAGAACAAAAATTTTAATTGTTCCGTATATTTTTGGTTCGCTAACTTTCGGTGCAGCATCGCTTGCAATTGCTTTTACTTTTTATGAAGGTTGGTCAGACGAATATTTATGGCTAGGAGTTGTAACAATATTTGACGGTGTTCATTTATGGTTTCTAAAAAATATATTTATTTATTGTCTTATATTGATTCCGTTGTTAAATCTAATTTCAAACAAAGCAGACAAGGAAACTATATTTTCAAAAATATTAAATATGCCAGGTGGGGTTTTTGTTTTTTCAATTCCAGTAATCCTAGAAGGTCACTTATTAAACGCCACTGCCTATTCCGAGATAGTAAATTACGGAAGATCTTATCAAGAATATGCAAATACAAGTCACGGTTTTCTACTTGGATTTATATGGTTTTTCCTTGGAGTCCTTTTAGTTTCCCAAGGTGAATATTTTTGGGAATCAAATAAACGAAATTGGAAAACACACCTACTTTTGGGGTTTGTATTTTATTTTTACAGATTTATTAACAACTTTGAAGATGGTTTTTCCTTGGATAATCGTTTAATAGCTTTTGAATCATTCAATTTTATATTTTTAATGCTCGGACTGGGAGCAGTTTATCTAAATAAAGATTCACCACAACTGACTTATTATAAAACAGCTGTTTATCCTGTTTACATTGTTCACCTACCAGTACAAATGGCTGTAATGTATTTTTTTGCTGGTATAAATATTCATCCAATAATTAAATTTCCAATTGCATTGTTTTTGATTTGCTTTCTTTCTTTAACGATTTATCACGCAATAAAAAACATCAAGCCATTAAGGCCATTATTTGGTTTGAGAAACAAATAAAATTGAAAAAAACATATTTAATAATTTTTATTTTCCTCTTTAACTTATGTTCATCCTCTAGCGATGATGGAGTAGCCTCTTTATCAAATGACACAACCACCACTTCGGTAATAGCGGAAGAGGATTATCCAATTGTTTTAACTCAATGCTTAAACGAAGAAATGGGATACAACATAGCAACACCGTTTGATATTGAAGATTTAAAATCAACAATTAATCAGTTAAGTAATAGCAAAGAGGAACAGCTACAACTAAGAGAAGATGTTGATTTCTGCATAAGCAAATATAATCTCTGGTCAGATTCATCTTCATTAAATCCAGAAGATCTTGCCAACATATATGATGAAAATCTTGAATTGGCTAAATGCTTAAGAGAAAAAGGGTTAAATGTTCCCGACCCAAGCCAACAAGAACCCAAGGTTGATTTAAGCGGGCTCAAGGATTCTAAAGATGACATTATGCCGTTGTTACAAGAATGTGGGTGGCAAAAATAAGTATTAGATTTGTATAATAAAAAAATATAGAAACTAAAAACGTAGAAACACTTTATGAAAGAATTAATACCTAAAACAATTAAAAACAAAATTCCAAGTAACAAATCTGTCTACTACTTTTTTTGGTTACTAGTTGGGTTTAATTTATTTAGGAGTCTTGAACACATATTTTCTGAAGATGGTGGTGCTGAATCTATTGCAGGCATTCCATTAAGTAGCTATTCACCTGAAGCTGCAAACAACATTGTTTCAATATTTGCTCAGTGGGGTTTTTCACAGCTAGTTTTAGCTTGCATCTTGCTTCTTGTTGTTTTAAAAATTAGAGAACTTATTCCGCTTATGTTGCTAATTATTGCTTTAGAAAACATATTCAGAGCAGGAATTGGTTTTTATAAGTCTTTAATCATTAGTGCAGATCCTCCGGGAGCACTCTCTCCTTTGATAGGTTTAGTGACTTTAATTTTCTTTTTTATTTCAATAAGGGAAAATAATTAAAATTATGAAAAAATATTCAAACATCTTCTTATTACTTCTATTTGTTCTTATCGCTGCGTGCTCCTCATCAGAGGACTCACAAGGAGTTGTTTCTACAAAAGATTTATCAAGTGACACAACTGTTACAACAATTGCAGAGGAAGTCGTTGAAGAAGTTGTTTCAATCGAAGACGCACAGCTTTTACTAGCTCGGTGCTTAAGAGAAAATGGATATGATATTACAGATCCTAAAAATGATGAGAGTTTGCAGAGTGTTTTACGTCCAGTATTTTTAGCTGCTGATCAAAAAGGGAGAGAAGAACTTTTTGAGACAATTCAAACATGTGCTGACGAAAATGATATTCCACTAGGTGGCACAGCAGACTTTGAGAACCCTGAAGAAGTTGCTGATACATTAGACACCGAGCTGGAATTTGCGCAATGCTTGCGAGAAAAAGGGATAGAGGTGGAAGACCCGAATGCTGAAAGACCTCTTAGATCTATTCTTATTAGCCTTGTGCAATCTGGACAGTACCTTGAAGATCAAATTAGAGAAGCTGCCGGGGAGTGCTTTGACGACCTTGGACTTGAACCACCACAACAAGGTGGAAGTTAAAGCTACATATAATTTATAATTTTGGTGGCAAATTTAGCTAACTTATAAAAAATATTAAATGTATACTATATTTTACATAATGTATACTATATTTTACATATTGAATATTTTAAAAAATACACAATTAAGGAGATGTAATGCAAAATAAGTATTCGAAAAACATCAGGTTGAAAGCTGTAGGTTTACGAGTATGACTGCAAGAATTTTAGGAGATATGGGTGGAACTTTGTTAGCTATGTTTTGGACATGGAGGAACTTAAATGAA
>Ga0315316_10001137_pt1 | contig 18361 bp, 16 predicted proteins | sample M160m3416metaG_FD_203702 | JGI IMG/M metagenome (GOLD analysis project Ga0315316, IMG submission 203702) | Ammonia-oxidizing marine archaeal communities from Monterey Bay, California, United States - M1 60m 3416 | ecosystem: Environmental > Aquatic > Marine > Intertidal zone | place: USA... | reverse complement strand
TAAATATAAAATGAAAGATACACGAATGATAATCCAATTCCAAGAATAATTCCATGTTCGCCAATTAGATAAAATAATGATAAAGATAATGTTATCATAATAATTTTTTGTAAGATAAAGTGAGTAGAGTAAATTTTGTATATTCTATGACCTAAGAGTTCAGCAATTACTAAAGAATAGATTACATGACCTAGGATGTAAATACTCAGACCAATATTTGTGAAGATTACATAACATGTAATTGCGGCAATGGTGCTAGAAATTAATGATATTAAGTATAATACTGGTTGAATATTCACATTTTTTGCAGTATAAACTGTCATTACGTATTGACCTCCTAATGTTGAAAATGCAGTAGCTATGGATGCAATTCCAATAAAGTATCCTAATTCACCATAATTTTCAGCGCCCATAAGATCAGCTAGAAACAACCAGAATAACGCAGAAAGCGCACTTCCAGCTAGATTAGTAATTCCCAATAAACCAACATTTCTAATTGACGAAGATGTTTTGAAGCTATTCCATTTCATTTATCAATTCACCCTTTTGACAGAAGTATAAACATCACTAAGTATGGTTCATTAAAATTTCCTTAACAAAGAATGAATTTATTTTTGATTTTTATGAAATGAATTAATAGTGAGTTTGATTCCTTTATTAATTGAAATTTTTGGCTTCCAACCTAGTTTTTTTATTTTATTATTATTCACAATAAAATCTCCAACATCCACTTGTTTTGTATATTTTGGAGATTCAGTATAATCAATAGAACAATTGGATTGTTTTTTTAGTAATAATGAGAAATTTTTTAGAGATGTTTTAGTCCCGTTTGCTACCCAGTATAATTCACCAGATTTACCTTTTCGAATCAAAGTTTGGATTGCAGAAATTACATCAGAAATATAAATAAAATCTCTAAATAGTTTTCCTCCATCATACACTGTTATTTTTTTATTTGTATGAGCCTGATGAATTAAATAATTAATTGCATTCTTATTTTTTATAACTTGTTCATTTGGTCCATATGCATTTGTTATTCTAAAAATTATATTTTTTAAACCAAAAACTTGATTATAGATTTTACAGTAATGTTCACTAGTTAGTCTATGGGCGGCATAGAGATTAGTTGGATTACATTCAGAATTTTCATCAATAGGTAATTTCTTTGGTTTTCCTATTACAATAAATGTACTACCTAGAATAAATTTACATTTTAAATTTTTAGTTCTAATTTTTTCTAAAAGTAATAATGTTGAACGAGTATTAACATCTAGATCAGTAATCACATTATCAAAAGATTTTGAATGAGATGTTTGTCCTGCAAGATGGATAATCACATCAGGGGTATATTTTGTAAAAATTCTATCGATTGATTTTTGCTTAGTGACATCATCTTTCAAAATAGTTAATTTTTTTATTATTCCAGATATATTTTGCTTCTTTTTCAGAGATTTGGTAACTATAGTTACTTCATGATTATTTTCTAACATTTTTTTTGCTAAATGACTTCCAATGAAGCCTAAACCACCAGTGATCAGAATTTTCATAATAATTTACACACAAATAGATTAATTAAATTATTCATATGATTCATTAGAATATTTTTCATAAATTTTGATATGTTGAGGCCAATTGGTTAGATAATTGTGACCAGTCATTTTTGTTTGCATAATTTTTTGCATTTTGGCTAAATTTAATTTTCTCGCTTAATAATAATTTGAGTTTAGATGATATTTCATCAGGATTTAATTCATTAAATAGAATTCCTGCAGATGAATTTGTTATTAATTCATGATGCGGTTCAACATTGTACAAAAGGAGTGGTTTTCCACACGACATAGCCTCTATTGGAGGAACAGGGCATACCTCAAATGAACTTGCAGATATGTAGATATCACATGAATTATAATAATTTTTTAATTCATTTCTATTTACTTCACCAACTAATTGAACGTGTTCATTTAATTTTAGAGTATTAATTTGATCTTGAAGATTACTAAATTCTTCACCATTTCCAATAATTTGTAAATGCAATTTTGGAAAAGATTTCAGTAAAGTGCTCACTGCATCAATGAGAATATTGATTTGTTTGTATTTTCTTAATCCACCAACAAATAGTAATTGAGGAGAACCAATTTTTTTCATTTCATAATTGTTTGAATTAAAAAATTTATTGTTTACTCCATTATAGATTATTTCTGCATTAACAGATGGAACAAGTTTTTTCATTTGTGTGATTCCAGTTTGTGAAACAGAAATTATTTTTGTAATTCGATTTCCATACAAATTCATGGCTAGTTTAAAATTTTGTCTTTGTATAGAATCTGATGCCCCATGATAATGAAAGATTACAGGTTTTGTTGGTTTCGTATTCAATAAATAATACATTAATTGTGTTTGATGATAATGAATTATATCAAAATCTAGATAAGAAGTTCCATGAAAAAATAATTTTGTTTTATTAACAATAACTTTTTCAATTCCATCTGGAGGTTCTCGTAAAAATTTAAACGCTCCAATTGCAACATGAAAATCCATTTTTTTTAATTCTATAGTTAAGTTATCAATCACAGTAGTATGACCATATGTAGCAGGATAATTGGCTACTAACATGATTATAGATTTTTTCTTCATGAAATTTTGACATTTTTCTTATTAATTAAGGAGTAGATTCAATCATATGGAAATAGAAAAATAATGAGGTATAATTATAAAAAATAAGAAATTGTTGTTAAATGCATATAGAAGAATTGTACAGATGGTTTGGGGAAGTGGTATTTCAAGATATAAATTTGTGATTAAAAGTCATAGATTTTTTACATCATTATTATCAAATGAATTTATTGAATATGATGGACGAAAATTATATCTAGACAAGAAAGACGATCATTTTTTTTCTACAAATCCTGAACAAATAATTCCAGAGATCAATGTACTCAAAGAATTAATAAAAAAAGACGATACACTAATAGATGTTGGAGCAAATATTGGGTTTTATACATTAAATTTTGAAAAATTGGTTGGACAAAATGGAAAAATTTTTGCATTTGAGCCTGAACCAAATAATTTCAAATTACTTGAAAAAAATATTACGATAAATGAATTAGAGGATCATGTAAAAGTTTTCCATAAGGCAGTTTCTAATAAGAAAGGGATTTCAAATCTTTTGATTGGTCCTACATCTGGTACAAATTCAATTGTTGAATCATTTAACAATAACGATAGAATTATTGAAGTTGAAACAATAGTTTTAGATGAATTTTTCAATGGTTTTGATGGAGAGATTAATTTTGTAAAAATTGATACCGAAGGCCATGATGCAAAAGTTTTAGAAGGAATGCAGAAAATTATTCAAAGAAATCCAAATATCAAAATAATGACTGAATTTGTTCCAGAATTTCTAGAAAGAAGCAATTCAAATTCTGAGAATTATATCCAATTATTAACAAGAAACAAAATGCAACTGCATTTTGTCGATAAAGGAAAATTAGTTGAGACCAATCTGGAGGATTTAAAATTGAGATTCAAAAATAGACAGGTTATAGGCTTGAATCTGATTTGTTTCAGAAAATAGCAAAGTATGGTACAAAAGATATTGCATAGTTATGTATAATTAGTAAAAAAAAACACTCAATGTGAAATATTTTGAAAGGAATAATTCTACATGGTGGACATGGGACAAGATTAAGACCGTTAACACATACAGGTCCAAAACAACTTTTACCAATAGCAAATAAACCAATGTCACAATTTTGTTTAGAATCAATGCGAGATTGTGGTGTTACTGAAATAATGATAGTTATTGGTGGAGTAGGATCAGAAAAAGTTAAGGAGTTCTATGGGGATGGAAAAGAATTTGGAGTTAAAATTGAATATGTAAAACAAGAAAAACCAAGTGGAATAGCACATGCAATTAACTTATGTAATGATTTTATTAAAGAAGAAAAATTTCTAGTATTTTTAGGAGATAATATTATTCAGAAATCACTAATTGAGTATAAGGAAAAATTTGAAAAATCAAATGATGATGCATTTCTTTTATTATGTAAAGTTAACAATCCAACAAGATTTGGTATAGCTAATATTGAAAATGATAAAATTGTGAAAATTGAAGAAAAACCAAAACAACCAGACTCAGACTTAGCAGTTACGGGGATATATTTTTTGACACCAAAGATTTTTCCCATAATAAGAGAATTAAATCCATCATGGAGAAATGAATTAGAAATTACGGATGCGTTACAGGAATTAGTTAAGATTAATTCAAAGATTTCATATGGTATTATTTCAGAATATTGGAAAGATACTGGAACACCTGAAGATATCATACATGCAAATAATGAAATTCTTAAAAAATTTAATTTCTCAAATAAGGGAATTATAGAAGATGGATGTACAATTGAAGGAATTTTAGATGTTGGAGAAAATACCATAATAAAAAGTGGTACAAAGATAATTGGTCCAGTAATTATTGGAAGTAATTGTAAGATTTCTGGAAATGTAATCATAGGAAGTAATACCAGCATTGGGAAAAATTGTGAAATTTCAAAATGCAATATACAGAATTCTATAATAATGGATGATTGCAGAATACATTGTAAAACAAAAATTAATCATAGTATAATATCAAATAATTCTTCAATTGATGAAAATACGAATGTAGAGGAAAGAGTATTTTTGTTAGGGGAAGGTACCAGGATTAGACTGTAAAATAGTAAAAACTAGTAACACTAAATATTGAAAAAAGTTTGTTAAGCATGTTGGAAAAAAAATCTCCTTTGGTTAGTATTATTATTTTAAACTATAATGCAGGAAATTTATTGTTAGATTGTGTTAAATCAGTTTTTGATTCTAAGTATAAAAATATTGAAGTAATAGTTGTAGATAATATTTCGAATGATAGTAGTCATAAAGAATGTAAAAAACAATTTTCAAAAATTCATTTAATTGAAAATAAAGAGAATTTTGGGTATTGTGAAGGAAATAACATAGGAATAAGAAATTCCAATGGAGAGTTCATAGTTATATTAAATCCAGACACCAAAGTGGAGCCAGAATGGTTAGACGAATTATTTAGAGCATATGAAAAATTTGGCGAGGGATTATATCAACCAAAAATTTTAGCATTCGAGAATAATGTATTTGAAAGTGGTGGAAATATGTTACAAGTATTTGGATTTGGATATTCAAAAGGAAGAGGCATTGTAGATGATGGACAATATGATGAATCATGTGAGATTGGATATGCATCAGGTGCATGCCTATTTACAAAAACAGAAATTATAAAAAAAATAGGTCTGTTTGATCCTTTTATTTTCTTATACCATGATGATTTGGATTTAGGATGGAGAGCAACACAATTAGGAATTAAATCATTCTATGCACCAAAAGCAAGAATATTTCATGCTGGAAGTTATAATTACAAATGGAGTGCAAAGAAATTTTATTGGTTAGAGCGTAACAGACATTATTGTTTACTAACTCATTATTCAAAAAAAACATTTTACAAAATGTTGCCATCAATTGTTTTGGTTGAGTTGATGATGATAGTTTTTTATATATCGAAGGGATTTACAAAAATGAAATTTAGTGCTTACATAGATCTTTTAAAAAATTGGAAGCACATACAAAAAAAATATCATGAGATTGAGAATAAGAAAATTATTTTGGATTCAGAATTAATTAAAAAAATACCAGACAATATATTTATTCCAGAACAGTTTTCAAATGGATTAACTGCAAGAATTTTCAATAATATTATATCTAATCTTAGTAAAATTGTGAAATCAATTGTTTGAATTAAAAAACATCATAATCTCCAAATCCAAAAAACCAATTATCATATTTTTTTAATTTTGTATGTTTATGATCTTCAAATGTTTGAATTATAAAATGAAATGAGGTAGGTTTTAGAAATGATGGAGGAGAGAAAAAACCACAACCACGAAGTAATTTATTCTCTATCAATCCATCTTGACTAGTAACAATTGCCAAAGAAACATGATTATTCCTAAAATTATCTAATGCTTTATCAATCAAACTTTTTAAAATTATTTTATCTTTATAATTTGAATCCACCATATAGTCAACAATTACACCAATTTTCTTTTTTTGGAAATTACGTATACATGTGATAATGTAACCATTCAAAATATTATTTTCCCTAAGAATGAAAATTTTATACTTTCGAGTTGGGTGATTTTTATATCTCCAATTTAGAAATTCTTTTGTTCTATTATTCATTATCGAGATACGTTTGTTTGTTTTTTGTACAAGTTTTTCAAAAGAGTCATCAAAACTTCCATGAAATTCTTCTACATTATTCATACTATGATTATTTTTTTTCCAGAGAAAATCAAATGGTTTCGTAATTTCTTTTATAGGAGAGGGAAAATATTGTGAAAAATTTATCGGTTTAATTAGAAGTGGGAGATGTGTAATCTCAATTGAGCCGGTGTTGATAAAGGCCTTAAATGAATTATCATTTGGTATAGCAAAAAGAGATTCGATTTTCTGTTCTAAACCAAACTTCGGCATAGATAGAAGAAGTTTCGTGAAGAAATTTTTTTTCTGGTAATCAGGGTGTACTTGTACATTACAACCTAATGATGAGGTAATTATTTCACCATCAATCAGAAGTTTCATTGGAACAATTGTATTTGTTCCAATAATTTGATTTGTCGAGTCATCTCGTGCTAATAATACTATAGCCTTACCACTTGGATTATATCGATATTGCCAATCAAAATAAGCAGGATTTGAGATTTCGGTTTTAGGTCCAAATGTTTTTTTTGTCAGATCTAGTATTTCCTGTTTTTCTTCTTCAGTATCAGTCCAAGGAGATATTTTCATTGTTTAGGTTTAAATTTTATTTTCTTATCAATATTTGTACAAATTCATATTCAAGTATTATCAATATGATGTAAAATTATGAATTTATTAGGAATAGATTTTGAAGAATGGTTTCATCCAGAATTAATTCAAAAATGTATTAATAAAAATAATAATGAACTTTCTGTTATTCACGGAATTGATAAGATTTTGGATATTCTAAGAGTACATGATACTTATGCAACATTCTTTATAGTTGGAGAATTACTTGAGGCTAAACCAGAATTAATGGATAAGATTTTGGATGGCGGACATGAAGTCGGATTCCATACCATGAGTCATAATAGATTAGATTCTATGAAAAATAAACAAGAATTTGTTGATGAATTAAAAATATTCGGAAAAATTACTTCAAAAAAATCAAAGGGTTTTAGAGCTCCATCATTCTCGTTAAATTATTCATCATCATGGGCCATTGATGCATTGATAGAAAATGGATATCATTATGATAGTAGTATCATGCCTGCAAAAACAAAATTATATGGAATGCCAAATGCAGAATTAAAACCATATAAAATTACTAGTAAAAATTTGGAAAAAAATAGTCATGATGGTAAATTACTTGAATTTCCTTTACTTACTAGAAAAATTTTTAATTTTTCAATACCTGTTGCAGGAGGATTTTTCATAAGATTTTTACCATTACCATTAATTGAAAACTCAATTAAGAAAAATGAAAAAAAAGGAATTCCATCAACATTTTATATTCACTCATGGGAATTAACTCCAGAATTTATGAAGAGAGTACCATTATCAATAACTGACAATTTTATTACATATCATAATTTAGAAAAAACAAGTGGAAAATTAGAAACATTGTTAAAAAAATTTCAATTTACATCATTTGAGAGATTCATTTCCAACGATAGTCATCTATCTACACTCTAGTAACTTAAATCAGTTTATAATAAGGAATATTGTGTTAAAATAATTGTCAAATGAAAATTCTAGTCAAAAAGAATTCTGGTTAAGTAACTTTGCAAATTCATACATGAGTCGAAATTCAAATATAGATTATGTAAATAATAATTATAAAGAAAAAACAGGATTTACTGAAGAAGAAATTTTCATGGAATTTTTTTCAGACTTTGATAGAGATATGAGTATTCTTGAGGTAGGATGTAACGTGGGAGTTAAAATATCAATGTTGCAAAAAATGGGATTTACAAATTTAACTGGTGTAGAATTAAATAAAAATGCTTACGAGATAGCAAAAAAAAAATTTCCTGATATAGAATTTATTAATTCAGATATAGAACAGTTTGAAACAGGTAAGAAATATGATTTAGTATACACGTGTGGAGTATTAATTCACTTAAATCCAGCAATAATCAGCAATGTTGTAAAAAAAATTTTTTCATTATCAAATATGTACATATTTGGTTTTGAGAGTTATTCAGAGATATTACAAGAAGTCAGATATAGAGAAAACCTTCATGTTCAATGGAAACAAGACTTTATGGGCGCATATATGAAGAATTTTCCAGAATTAAACATTATAAAACAAAAAAAGATAACATATCTGAATAATGAAAAAGCATTCACTAAGACAATAGACGAACAAGAATATACAGAAAAAAATGAGAGTCTTCAGGATATTGCCTATTTATTAAAAAAATAAAATTATATAATTTCAAACGTCATTAAAATTGCAAATATATCAAAAATATTAATGAATAAACATATGTAAATTGCCTGAAAAAATATAAAATTAATGAAAAAAAATCCATTTACAAGCAAAGCAGACGTATTAGAAATATTACATAAGGAATTAAAAATAGCAAGAATTGAGAAACCGTTTGTTTTTACAGTAGAAGAGTGGGAAAATGACGGAAAAAGAATTCTTGAGAATATACAAAAGAAGTTTTCTAGAACTTCAGTAATAATTAGAAGTTCAGCAATAGGAGAAGACTCTTTGGAAAATTCTAACGCAGGGAATTTTTTAAGTATACAGAATGTTGTGATGAACACAAACATTTTAAAAAAACAAATAAAGAATGTGATTAATTCATACAAGAATAAGAATTTTGAGAATAAAAAGAATCAAGTATTAATTCAAAAACAAACAAAAAATGTAAAAACAAGTGGAGTTATTTTTACAAAAACGTCAGATAATGGGGCTCCATATTATATAATCAATTATGAAGATGGAACAAAAACTGATTCTGTAACTAAAGGAATTGTCAGTGATACAATAACAATTTTCAGAGGAATAAGTAAACAAGATATACCAAAAAAATGGTTTAAATTAATTCAATCAGTTAGAGAAATTGAAAAAGTATTTCAAAATGATTTGCTTGACATTGAATTTGCAATTACAAATAAAGAAATTGTGATTTTTCAAGTTAGACCAATTACATCAATCAATAAAAAAACTGTAATGTACTCAGAGAATAAAATTGAAAAAATTATCGAAAAAAATAAAAATAAATTTCATAAATCAATAAAACAAAATAATTTCAAAGATGGTTTAATCTTTTCAGATATGACAGATTGGAATCCTGCAGAAATAATAGGAGATGAACCAAATCCATTAGACTATAGTTTATACAAATATTTGATTATGAAAGATGCATGGGCAATTGGTCGTAGCAATTTAGGTTATTCCAAGATTACATCATCCTTGATGACAAAATTTAGCAACAAACCATATGTTAATGTTGGATTAAGTTTTCGTTCGTTGATCCCGAATTCTATCAATAATAAAACTAAGGAAAAATTAGTAAAGTTCTATCTAGATAAACTTAGAAAAAATCCATTTCTACACGATAAAGTTGAATTTGAAATTATTTTTACTTGTTATGATTTTTTGCTGAAAAAGAGATTGCAAGAGCTTAAACATTACGAATTTGATGAAAAAGAGATTATAACAATTGAAGAAGAACTTCTAAAATTTACAAATAAGATTGTTAATGACTTTCCAAAAATTTCAAAAAATACAAAAAATATCTTACTAGAAATGAATTTGAAGAGAAGGAAAATTTTGAAAGAAACTAAAAAAGACAATATAGATTCAATGATTACTTCCATTGGTAGTTTACTGGATGATTGTAAGAAATATGGTACCATACCATTTTCAAGTGTTGCAAGAATGGCATTTATCGGTTCAATTTTACTATATGGTTTAAAGAAAGAAATAAAAAATTCGGTTATTGAACGATTTTTGAGTTCTATAGAAACACCATTAACAGAAATTAGAAATGATTTACAGTCGTTAAAAGTAAAAAAAATAACTAAAAATCAATTTTTGAATAAATATGGACATTTACGTCCAGGAACATATGATATTACGGCAAAAAGATATTATGATGAAAAAGAATTTTTTGAGAATATTAAATTTTTAAAACCTAGCAACAAAGTCAGACATACGTTACCACAAGACAAAATTAATAAAACTTTAAAGAAATCAAAAATTGAATTTAAAAATATTTCATTTATTGATTTTATATCTCAAACAATCATACAAAGAGAACAAATAAAATTTCAATTTACAAAAAATTTAAGTGATTCAATAGAAATAATTGCAAAGTTTGGAGAAAATTTAGATTTTACAAGAGAAGAAATGGCAATGTTAGAAATAAAGGATATTTTAAAATGTAAAGGCAAGAGTAAAAGAGAAATTAAAAATGAATTAGTATTAAAAATTCGTAAGTCACAAAAAATTAGGAATATTAATGAATATACAATTAATCCTGCAATAATTTTTAATGAGAAAGATTTTGATATAATTCAACATCACAACATTAAACCCAATTTTATTTCTGATAAAAAAATCTCTACAGATATTATCAATCTAACTCATTCAAATCAAGTATATGATTTAGAAGGAAAAATAATTCTTATTGAAAACGCAGATCCAGGATTTGATTGGATTTTTACAAAAAATCCAGCCGGATTAATTACTAAATATGGAGGAGTAGCATCACATATGGCAATCAGATGTTCTGAAATAAGATTACCAGCGGCAATAGGATGTGGAGAATTAATTTTTAATAATTTAAAAACATCAAGAAGAATTACACTAGATTGTAAGAATGAAAAAATAATGATTTTAGAATATGACAAAGATGATGAATTTTTAGAGGAAAAGAAAGTTTTGCGCTCGCTAGGCTACATTAAGTAGAACTTATTATTAATCCAAATTTTACAGAAGATTATTGGAAAATCTAAGGATAGGAATTTCTTTAAGAATTGACGATATAACAAAATATGGAGAGAAAAGAGATGCAATTAGTCAAGAATGGATAAAATTGTTAGAAGAATGCAATATAACTCCAATTTTAATTCCAAATTCATTAAAAAATGTTAAAAATTTTATTCAAGAATTAGACCTGAAAGGCATTATTTTATCAGGCGGAGATAATATAGGCGATTATCCAGATAGAGATGAAACAGAAAATCAATTAATAGAATATTCAATAAAAGAAAATATTCCAATTTTAGGAGTTTGTAGAGGAATGCAAATTATAAATAAATTTTTTGGAGGTGATATAATAAAAAATGGAAGTGAAGAGCACGTCAGAATTAACCATAATGTAAAAATTTCAGATTTAAAATTTAAGAAATTATTTACAAAAGGCGATATTGAAGTAAATTCTTTCCACAAAAATATTATTCCAAAAGAAAAATTACATAACGATTTTATTATTTTTGCAATTGATGAGAGAGACAGTACGGTAGAAGGATTTTATCACAATAAATATCCAATTATAGGTGTAATGTGGCATCCAGAAAGAACATACAATGATAAATCATTTTTACTGATAAATGATGTTTTTAGAGGATAGAAAATGAAAGCGATTATTTTAGCGGCAGGTCAAGGAAAGAGACTAAAACCATTAACTAATGATAAACCAAAGTGTATGATTAATCTATTTGGGAAAAGGATAATAGATTATCAAATTGAAGTTTTTAAAAAATTTGGGATTTCAGATATTATTGTAGTTACTGGATTCAAAAGTGAATCTGTTGATATTTCAGAGATCAAAATATATCAAAATCATGATTTTGATAGAACGAATATGGTTGAAACATTGTTTTGTGCAAAAGATGAATTAAATGATGATGTGATTGTTTCGTATGGCGATATTGTATTTGAAGAAAGTGTTTTGGAAAAATTACTATCATCAAATCAAGATTTTTCAATTGTTATCGATGACAATTGGAAAGAATATTGGGGATCACGTTTTAAAGAGCCAATTAATGATGTTGAAAGTTTAAGATTAGATAGTGATAATTACATACTCGATATTGGTAAAAAAGTTTCTTCATTAGAAGTTATACAAGGCCAATATATTGGATTAATGAAATTCAGTACATCTGCAACAACAATAATTAAAAAAATATATGAAGAAATGAAAAATGGAGAAAATCCATTAAATCCAGAAATGTCTTTTAAACAGGCGTATATGACGGATTTTCTTCAATGTTTGATAAATAAAGGAATGCAATTGAAAGCAATACCTGTGAATAACAAATGGTTAGAAGTTGATACAATAAATGATTTTGAATTATATGAAAAAATGTTCAAAAATGGGAATATCAAAAAATTTTTTGATCCGGAAAAGTTTATCTGAGAAATTAAAAAATAATGAATATGGCTTGTAATATTATTTTAGTAACTCTAGATGGAATGAGAAGTGATAGACTAAATTTATCACCATCTTTGATGAAAGTGAAAGATGATAGCTTATTTTTTCAGAACATGATTACCGTGGCACCTTATACAATAGCCTCACTTCATGCAATATTTTCAGGTATGTATGCTAAAGATAATGGAGTAGATGCGTATTACAAAATGTCAAAATTTAAAGAAAATGAAATAAAAACTATAGGAGAAATATTTCAAGAAAATGAATATTTTACCGCTTGTGACATATTACATGATGCAGTTATTCCAAAAAAAGGATTTAACGAAAGGAATGTTTTTGATGAAGATACTGTAAATTTTAAGAAAAGACATTCTGAATTAATAAAATCAATGGCAAAAAAGAAAAAATTTTTTCTTTTCCTACATTATACAGAACCACATAAAAATTTGGTCAAAGAGATATTGAATAAAGATAAAAATAAACAAAAAGATAGTAATGAGAATAATGTAAGCGATGATGAATTTTTTTCATCAATGGATGAAAATAAGAAAAGATATGATTCGTATATGCCAGAATTAGATGAATATGTTAAAAAAATAATGGATACCGTTAAAAAATCAGGATTAGAAAAAAATACAATTATAGTATTTCATGCAGATCATGGAACAAGTTTAGGTGAGAAATTAGGTGAGAAATTTTACGGTGTATTTGTTTATGATTATACGGCAAAAGTATTTGCAATTATTAAGATTCCAAATCAAGGTGCAAAAATAATAAAACAACAGTGTCAAACAATTGATCTTTTTCCAACAATCTTAGAATTAGCAAAAATTGAATCAGATAAAAGATTAAACATTCAAGGAAAATCATTATTTGAACTAGTTAATTCTGATAAAAAAGATGATAGGATTGCATTTGTTGAAACAGGAGGACTTTATGGTCCATGGCCATCTCCAACAAAACATAATGTTTTTTGTGTAAGGTATAACAATAAAAAATTAATTTATAATGAAACCCCAAATACATGGGAATTTTATAATTTGGAAAACGATCCCGAAGAGAAAGATAATATTTTTGATGAGAATTCCAAATTAATTAACGAGTATAAAGAAAAATTAATCAATCATTTTGATAAATTAGCATAAAGATTATTAAAAATATCAGATAGGCAATTTCCTAGGTTTTTGGATTCTAAAAGTTTTCATACGCGAAGTTGAAATAGGTGAAAAAATGTCTCAATATATGAACACAAATCCAGGTTCTGCTAACAGTAAAAAATTTGGTGGACAACGTATAATTTTTAGATTATGGTATTACTTTAGAACTGGATGGTCAACATACTTTACATTTGCATTTGCTGCAATCAATACTTTAACTGTAACATATTTTCTTGCAGTAGAAAATTATCCAGTAATTCATTCAATTTTTCCTAATTTTTCATCTTATGTAGGAACTGTTGTAATTATTGGCATACCATTATTAATTTTAGTAGGATATGTTCATTGGAAAAAATCAGGTGCAAGAAAAGCAGAAGTAGACATTGGATTCGAGACTGATCCATTTAGACGTCGTACATTAGTTAATTCAGAATTATTAGTTATGATGAATTTAAAATTATTAAAAATGCTAGTTAATTTAACTGAAAAGAAAGTACTAACAAATGAAGAATTGGAATCTATAAAAGACCTTGAAGATGAAATGTCAAACATGACTAGTGAAAGATCTTTTAGAAATAAGATTGATTTAGATTTCTTAAGAGAAAGGGATAGAATTTCGGCTGATAAATAATGACGTGTATAATTTGTGCTGATAAAAATTTTCATATTGAAGAAAATGAAACTAGAGTAGGATTACCTTTAGTCAAATGTAAAACATGCGAATTAATGTACATATTAGATAAAGAAGCAAAATTACCCGAAATGGCTAAAGGCTGGTTTAAAGATGAATACTGGGATAAAAGAGACAAAGATGCTTCAGAGTTAGATTTTCAAAGTTCGTATTCATTATCGAAAAAAAGGACTTTTGATTCTGCAAGAAAATATTGTGAAAGTTTTCTGGATGGAAAAAATTCTTTGTTTGATTTAGGCGCAGGGCCAGGTTATGCATTGTATTGGTTTGAAGAATTAGGTTTCAAGGTTAATGGGATAGAACCAGCACCACAATATGTTGAAAAGATAAATGAAAAATTACAAAGAGGTTCTTGTACAACAGGATTTGCAGAGAATATGAATATTGAGGAAAAATTTGATGTTGTGTGGATTTCGGGAGTTTTGCATCGTACATTTAGTCCTCACATAATATTAGAAAAAGTGAGAAATATTCTAAATGATGATGGATTTGTTTACATTAATGTTCCAAATATAGCAAATCCCACCTATAGAAAACTTGGACCGAAACAGAATACAAATTCATATCATTTTACAAAAGCAACTTTGTCAAAATTATTAAAAAATACAGGATTCAAAACAGAGAAAATTGACTGTTTCAGATCTCTAAAAAAACACGAGGGTGGAATTAACAGAGTGTGGTCACGATATCTTAAATTACAAAAAAATAAACTATATCCATATTATCCACAAAAATTGGTTAGCGAAACTGAAGGAACTAGAATTAGAGGAATCTTCACAAAAGAATAAGAAATTATTCTTCATCTTCCAAAACATCTTTCTTTTGATATATTTTTAGATCTTTATTTCCTCCAAAGATACATTTACCATCATCATTCAAATCAAATTTCCAATTATGTCTAGAACAAGTTAAGATTCCATTTTCTAAACAGCCAGTTTTGAGGTCTTCACCATTATGTGGACAAAATCTTTGTATGATCAAGTCCTTTCCACTATTTTTTATGGTTATTGTTTTTCCTGCATCATCTTTTTCTTGTTCATCTTTTTGAATTAGATCAAGCAACGTTTTATCATGTCCATATCTAAGTAATGCAAATAATGGCCAATTGTAAAGATCTGGCTCTCTTTCGGCTCTTATTCTTAAACTTAAGAAGAGTTCTTCCCAAGATATTTTATTATCACATACTAGATTTAGAAATTTTCCATCAAGTGAGAATCTATACTGTGGTTTTTCTTTTACTTGATTATAAAAAATCGGCATCCCATTTCTGAAATCAATTTGCCATTTACCACCATGTGTCCCCTCAATATCAAATTCAATAAGTTGTCCAATCTGCGAAGTGATGTAGTTATTTTTTTTCGCAAAATTTTCTATATTTTGAGTAAATTTTTGATATAGATTTTCAGGTGGTTCAGGAATAGATTTTAGGTAATTTTGGATTTTTGGCAATCTTATTTTTTTATACTCAAGTAGTAATTCTTTTTTCTTTGAAAAGTCAAAACTATGATGATTATTAAAAGAGATTTCATCACCATCTAAAGTTACAGTATCACCAGGCTGCATTAAATTAAATTTTGTATTTAGAGAGCTTTTTAGATTTGGAAGTATATCATTTTGATCAGGAAAAATTCCATTTTCTTTAAAATTAAATTCAAAACAATCATCTTCTAGAAAACAAGGTGGACCTGCACTGGGTACAACATAATTTGTTTTTAGATGATTTATATTTTTTATGAATTGATCTGTGAGATAATTTCTTATATTTTCTGATACTTCATCTTTTTTTGCTTTGTCATAATTATATATTGCAGGATAATGCATTGCTCCAGAAAATTGTGAGAAGATTATATCAAAATGAATTTGTGATAGTTTATCCATAATTTCAGGAGATAGATAACAATCATTTTTGTTAAAGATTTTATTTTTTTTCGATTCTATAATTAATGTTGAATCATCCTTGTATAATGTTGGTTCTTTAATTATAGTTATTGTTAGATCATCGTTAATTGAATATTCTTCCCAATCGTTTAATTCTATAATATTTTTAAATCCTAATTCTTTTATTTCTTGAATAAATTTTTTTGAAAAATAATTAGCAATGAAAAATGGAATATTTTTATCCATATGTTTCAAAAAATCTTTATCAAAATGATCTCTATGAAAATGACTTATGTAAAGAAAATCTGTCTTTTTAATTTTATCGAGATTCAGATTAGAGTTTGGCGGGTATTGATGCCATCTAGCTAGAAACCCTCCTAATTCACTAACCCAAGGATCACATACAAATTTTGTATCATTTTCTTCAATAAACAATCCTGCTTGACCTAAAAATTCAATTTTCAATATTTTTTTTTAAGTTTAAATCTATTTTAATCATTAGTATAATTTCAACTATTGAATGTGATGTATTTAGAAAGAGATTTTCTTAAAAATAATGATCAGAGATATCCTAATTCTTTTAATACTTTGATAGCATCTTCAGATTCTTCTTTTGTTAGTGCATTTGCTTCACCAAATCTGAATCCATTTTCACCTTGGATATCTTGTAACATCTTCTCCATTTTCTCTATAATCTCTGAATTATCATTTGCAATGTTATATTCTTCTAAAGGATCGTTTTTCAAATCGTATAGATGGATATTTTTGGATGAATCATTTCTGTCTCTAAAGTATTTGTGAGTAGGAGTTCTCATTCCTACTACATCAGAGCTTTTTGATTTTGGTGAATTAGTTGCGCTCTCAATAAATGCAGGTCTATCATTATTTTCCTCATCGTTAAACATTGGTATTAGACTCTTACCACGTATATTGTCAATTTGAGGAATTCCTACAATATCTGCAATTGTAGGAAATATATCTACACTTCTAACTTGATATGGAATAGTTTTTCCAGATGGTACTCCAGATCCTGTAAAGATTAATGGAACGCAGAATCTTTCATCGTAGACATTTGATTCGCCCAAAAGTATTGTTCTTTTGATACGTTTTTCATAAGGAGTTATGTTTTGAGAATCCAATTTATTGAGTTCGTTTTCAATATTTTTCTTTTTTGAATCAGTTTTATTTTTAAGATAATAGTTTGAAACCTTTTTTTTGAGTGGTTTAAGAATGCCAGGTGTTTTTGATGTAGCTTTTTGACCAATTTTCAATGTAGTAGATTGACGTGTGTTGAAATTTTGATTATAATCTTCTAATTCTTTTGTAAAATTAGCATTAATTGTTCCATGATCAGCAGTAAGAATAACTAAAGTATTGTCAAGATCTATTTTCTCAAGGAATTTTCCAATCCATACATCTATGGAAGAAACTATGCGCTCGTATTGGTTTTTACCATATTCTTCATCAAATAGTTCTTCAGGATCATCACTAGAGAGATAGGCATCAGATTCATGTAAATCATGAAGATGTATATAATAAAACCATGGTTCATTATTTTTAATCTGTTCAAGATCAGATATAATCATTTCAGCTAATCCTTTCCTAGTAACTCTATAATTATTTGAATTAGATGAGTTGATTTTTGTATCAAGATTTAGAAAAGGAAGTAATGTTTTGTAGGTAGTCATAACATTGAAACCTGATTTTTTAAAAATATCAATAAAATTTGGTTGTTTTTTATCTAGGATGTAGAGATCTTTTTTATCAGTCATACATTCAAAAGCAAATTTTGATGTTAACATGGATGATATTGATGGTGTTGTGTTAGAGGAGGATGTTATGCATTGCTTGAAGTTAGTTCCAATGTTAAGTAATCTATCAATGTTTGGAGTTTTAGTAGTTTTAGTTTTACTACTACACTTATTTGCATTAAGTGAATCTACTACCAATAATAATACATTAGATTTAATATTATTTTTCAAATTCTCTAATAATTAGAAAAAAATGTACATAATAATAATTATGAATTAATGATCAGAGATATCCTAATTCTTTTAATACTTTGATAGCATCTTCAGATTCTTCTTTTGTTAGTGCATTTGCTTCACCAAATCTGAATCCATTTTCACCTTGGATATCTTGTAACATCTTCT
>Ga0315316_10001136_pt1 | contig 18364 bp, 27 predicted proteins | sample M160m3416metaG_FD_203702 | JGI IMG/M metagenome (GOLD analysis project Ga0315316, IMG submission 203702) | Ammonia-oxidizing marine archaeal communities from Monterey Bay, California, United States - M1 60m 3416 | ecosystem: Environmental > Aquatic > Marine > Intertidal zone | place: USA... | reverse complement strand
TTTATATTAGTAGATTTTTTAATAATCTTTTCAGTTTTACCTAGGCCATCACTTACACTTTTAACAGTTGTACTGAATACAGTTTTACTATTTGCAATAGCTATTTCAGTTTTTGATAATTGCATATTCATTATATTAATTCCTTTTTTAATAATTCAATTAGTCTTTCACTTGGTGGATTATATCCAGGTTCAACACTTCTATATTTATTGTTAAATGTTTTGATTTGTCGTGGCGTTAAATCATGGTTTGCCACATAAACAAATGCGCTTGGTTTTAGTGGCGGTGTATTGTCACCTAAGTAACCCATTAAATTAGTTATCCAATATTTTTTATCAGAATTACAGTATCCGATATAGTCGTCTATTTTGTACATTGCGTTTGATATTTTACCACCTCGCAATTTGTGAAAATAAAAATTGTTTTTGTTTACATCTGACATTGTCACTTTTGTGTAGTCGTTTAATTCGTTATACATTGTTTTTATCTTTCATTTGTTAAAGGTTTAAATTGTTTCACTGGTTAATGTTTACATAGTATGGGAAGCCTTTACACTTCCCATTGTAAATAAACATTAGTATGCTAATTCTCTAATTTCCTCAAATCCAACTGGCATAACTTTAAATTTGACGTTGCCTATGTAGTCGTCATGTAATGTCAAAATATCGCCAACCGACGTTGACCTGTGACCCAAGCCGTCCGCTCTATTATAATGAACTTCAACGTCTTTATTTGCGTCCTCGTTTTCTTCATAATCTTTATCTTTTGACCAACTATGAAAGATATTTTGCGTCCAACGGTAAGCATATTCAAGACCTTGATTAATATTCATATGACTAGGTATTTTAACAATGGCTACATCCGTTGCTGTTTTTTCAAATGCTGAATGTGTAACTGTAATTTTCATTATATTATACTCCGTATCTTTTTCCGTTTAAATTAAAATTAAGTAATACCACCAGTATGCACACTATGACACAATAGTCAAATACAAATTTAAAACAGCGTAAAACATCACGTAAAATATGGCATAAAATAGGCTGTTTGTTCTCTTTTTATATGCTGTTTGTTCTACATTTGTTCGTGTTTTTAAAAAAAGTAAATCGATTATACGGGGCGTGGTGGTAGTCTACGTAGACGGTTTAAGTGCCATGTATGTTCTATCCTAGGAATTAAAAACGCTCATAGTCGCATTTTAAGCGTCACTGACGGCTGTTTGTATTTTTAATTTTAGGTTAAATTTGGGGTATTTTGACTGTTATTTTTGTTTTATTTGGGGGGTATACTCCGCCACAATCAACTGCGATATCATTTTAAATATCGTCACATTTTATGTATCACTAAGACGACAACTAATCTTATATCAAATGCCCTTATTAGATATGCCCTTGTTTTATTGGGCGCGTAATAAATAAAGTGAATTAGATTAAATGATTGAAAAAACTTGATAGTATTTTTGGGTGTTGATGAGAAGTGACATATTTGCAACAGGGTGGCGCAAGTGCCACACCACCCCTGTACGTACGTATATACAGATAAATACACAGATCAGGAAATATCACTGTTAACCACACACAGCAACTAACCCTTAATATGTATCATTAATGCAACACACATAAAAATAATACAAAATAATGCTTGACATAAGTATCAAAACGTGGTATAATTAAGTATAACTAGAAAATACACACACTTAAAGTGATACACTAACAGTGTTAAATAATTAAACTTAAAAAAACACTGTAAATAAAACACTTAAACTGTACATTTTCTAAGATTTCACTTAACTGTATCACTTAAATGTACAAAATAAGTATAAATATCCGTAAATTATTAAAAAGTACTTGACAATGGCTCGAAAATCTGTAAAACTATATACAGACAATGTTCTTGAAGCTTTCTATGAAGCTATTTTAACGAACAATTTAGATAAACTACATATTCCCCATAGTGATGTATTCTACGTAAAGAAAGCCGTGGATGCCCACTACGGTAAATCTTTTTCTTTAGAGCATGTAGAATGGGCAATGAAAGCCGAAGGGTGGGATAAATAATGGCACAAACAAAAAGGAATTACTAAATGGCTTTAGTAAAAAAATTAGACTTGATATCACAAATACTAGCTACCCCACATGGAAAATCTATACCTGAGTTTGATAAAAGGTTATTAGCGAACTCATTAAAGTCTATGGACATAGCTTTTTTAGAAAAGGCGTTAGTTAAATTTAAAAAACGTAGTGTTGAAAAAACAAAAACTAATAAATCCTCTGGTGCTGTACTAAAATCGAGTCCACCACTTAAAAGACCCAATTCCTTATTTAAAGAATCTAAAACTATAATTAAAAAGCCAGAGACTAAAGTTAAAAAACCAAAGCCTAAAGATAAAGAACCTAGAACCATAGCACAGGCTAAGAAAATGGGTAAGGACTATTTTATAGATAAGAATAATAATAAGAAAGCTGCAGTAACAGCGGAAGAATTAAAGAAGTCGGGTTTATCTCTACGTGACTACCTAAATAAAAAACGTGGACTAAAAAGAAAAACAAAGAAATAGGAGATAGATAGATGGGTAAGGGTGCTACTGGACAAAAACCTACACTTGTAGGTAAAATAGTTAGAAAGACTGTAGGCAAAGTTATTGACACAGGTAGAATTGGTGTTCGTGGTAAAAGCACTATGACTAAAGATGCCAAGAAAAGAAGCAAAGAACGTAAATACTTTAATAAACTATCCCCAAAAGAACAACAACAATTTTTAAGACTAGGCTACGATGGATACAGGGCGAGTTTAAAAGTCTAAATGGCAAATGTAATAAGCACGGCAGGATACCGCAATGTAAAGCTAGACCTGACAACCGCTACAGCCACAAAGCTGTACTCCGTACCCACAAACTACGTGACGGTTGTTGAGTCTCTTATGGTAGCGGAAGACAGTGGCAATGCCGACACCATAACCGTAACAATTACAAATGGCAGTTCCGTGTTTACACTTTTCCATGTAAAGGCTGTGAGTGCAAGCACCACAGTTGAGCTTATATCAAAGGACCTTATACTCACAGCAGGTGATATAGTCCACGTAACGGCAGCCACAGCCAACAGACTGCATGTTATTATGTCCTTGGTACAGATACCACTAGCATAACGGAATAAAACAAGCAATGCCTAATTGGGAATACCAAAAATATCATTCATCACCACGTATGAAAAAAGAGCGTGTGATACGTAATCGTAACAGACGCAGAGCAGAGCGTGGCGGAGTTGTCAGCAAGGGTGACGGTAAGCATATAGATCACAGAGATGGCAATGTGTGGAATAACAGTTCAGGTAACTTGAGGGTTACATCTGGCTCTTACAATAGGAGAAAACAGTGATTACACCCGAAGGTTTATCAGCGTGGAGAATCATACCACGACTGCTTATATTAAGTTATATGATTGTATTTTACCAGACATGTAATTGGTTTATGGACTTAGCAGACCCTAACAACGCACAGGCAGGGTTTGTATCTGTCGTGGTAGGTGCAGGTGCTGCATGGTTTGGACTGTACGTAAATGGTAATAGAGCCTCTGTACAGGTATCGGCTAAATCGGAAACTAGAGAGAATATCTAATGGACGTTAAAGTTTCCATAGGACTAGCAGCTACTTTAGTTATGCAGATTTCCGCAGCGGTATGGTATGTGGCACAGACAGATGCCACAATTAAATCCCTAGATACTAAAGTGGCAGAACTAAGCAGCACAATGGCTATAGAGGACTCCGTAAATCTAAAGAGAGATGTTGTATCTAATTCTACTAACATACATAGTATCGATTCAGACGTAGAGTCTTTAAGTAATCACTTAGCTAGAGGCATAGGTGACAGCAATGACATACTAAGACGATTGAGTATTTTAGAAACACAAATTATATTTATGCAAAAACAAATGGACAAAGATTTATAGTGGCTAAAATGTTACAGTATTTAAAAAAAGTAATATTGGACTATTTATCTAACGATAAAAATAAAGTAAACTATTTAGCAGGAAAGGTAAAAATTAATAATTATGTAACCCCCGACAATTAGTAAGTGAAATATACAAAGGAGAATAATAATAATGAAAGTAGTATGTATATTATATGACGATCCTAAAGACGGTATGCCAGAATCTTATCCGCTAGAGGCGTTACCAAAATTAGATAAGTATCCAGATGGAATGACACTACCCAATCCTAAAAGTGTAGATTTTAAGGCAGGTGAATTACTAGGTTGTGTTTCGGGGGAATTAGGTTTAAGAGGGTTTTTAGAGGACGCAGGACATACGTTAGTTGTAACGTCAGACAAAGACGGTGAAGGTTGTTTAGCAGATATAGAATTAATGGACGCAGACATAGTTATATCTCAACCCTTCTTTCCGTACTATCTAACTCGTGAGAAAATAGAGAGTGCTCCTAACTTAAAAATGGCTATCACGGCAGGTATAGGTTCAGACCACGTAGACCTGCAAGCAGCGATGGACCATAACATTGACGTAGTTGAAGTGACGTATTGTAATAGTAGAAGTGTTGCAGAACATATCGTAATGATGATACTGGCGTTAGTGAGAGACTACCACACGCAACATAGTATAGTTAATGCAGGTGGATGGCACATAGCCGATGCAGTTAAACGCTCTTATGACGTAGAGGGTATGCACGTAGGTACAATAGCTGCAGGACGTATAGGCTACGATGTACTCAGGAAGATGTCTCCCTTTGATGTACACCTACACTACTTTGATAAATATAGACTACCCGAAGAAAAGGAAAAAGAATTAAATTTAATCTACCATGATTCTGTTGAGGACTTAGTTGCAGTATGTGACGTAATTAATATAAGTTGCCCTTTGCATCCAGAGACAGAACACATGTTTAATGATGACCTAATTAGTAAATGTAAAAAGGGTGCGTACATCATTAATACAGCCAGAGGTAAGATTTGTGACAAAGACGCTATTGTACGAGCATTGATGTCTGGTCAACTAAGTGGTTACGCAGGAGATGTATGGTTTCCTCAACCTGCACCTAACGACCATGTGTGGAGAACAATGCCTCATCACGGTATGACACCACATACATCAGGCACTACTCTGTCAGCACAAACAAGATACGCTGCAGGAGTAAGAGAAATACTTGAATGTTTCTTTGATGGCACAGAGATACGAGAGCCTTACTTAATTGTTAAAGATGGAGAGCTTGCAGGAATGGGAGCACATTCCTATACAAAGGGAACGGCAACAGGTGGATCAGAAGAAGCAGCTAAGTTTAAAGCTACTTAAAAGGAGAAAATATGTTGGAACGAATTAAGACTTTCTTTAAGGAACGTGGTGAAGGAACTGCGTGGGATTTAGATTACGGTAAGTTAATTATTATTGCTTTGTGTGTCTATATAGCTATTAATATTTAAAATGGCAGATTTTACAGACTCTAAAACTTTAACAGGCTTAAAAAGAATAGGTAAACAGATTGCAGGTTTACCTGACGGTTCTCCTCTAAGAGCACCCTTACTAAGAATTGTAGGTAATCATTTAGACGGTGGCTACGATTATTGGTTTACCAAAAGTGGAAATTGGAGAACCTTTAACAAGGGTGGTGTTGTCAAGGGTAACAAAAAGAAATGAGCATCCTAACTAGCCTCATTGGACCAGTTACAGGTATCCTAGACAAGGTAATACCTGACAAGGACATGAAGGCTAAGTTAGCTCACGAACTAGCGACTATGGCTGACACACACGCACAGCAAGCACTGCTTGCACAGCTAGAGATAAACAAAGCGGAAGCAGCCTCTGGAAGCGTGTTTAAAGGGGGTTGGAGACCCTTTGTGGGGTGGGTGTGTGGTATAGCCTTACTGTATCACTTTATCCTGTCACCGCTTATATTATTCGGAGTAACCCTAACTGGTGTAGATATACCGCCTATACCTGAATTTGATATGGGAAGTTTAATGACGGTATTAATGGGTATGTTGGGTCTTGGTGGCTTACGTACATATGAAAAGCAAAAGGGTATAACAAAGTAAAGGAGATTATTATGCCACAAGGAAAAGGAACATACGGCTCTAAAATGGGAAGACCACCTAAAAAGAAAATGGCACTTGGCGGTGTTACAGGTATGTCGGGTGGCATGGACGAAAACAAAAGGAACAGTGCAACTGGTATGACCACAATGAATAAAGGCGGTAAGGTATCGGGCAAAAAAGCACGAATGGGTCATTCCGACATGCGTGTAAGTGGCATGATGTACGGTGGAATGGTTAAAAAGAAAAAGGGATAATAACATGGCTGCCATAAAAAAGAAACCAACCAAAGCCCACAAAAGTAAAAAGGTAGTCAAGGCTCATCAGGGTATGGCTCACGTGCCTAGACAACCTACAGGTAGACCTACCAAAGCTCCAGATTTAAGTAATGCTACAACAAGAAAAAATTATACAGACACATTAACAAAGAATCTAGTTGCTAATAATCCTTTTAATAAACCTACACGTAGACCTTTAACAAAAGCTGAAAAAGATCAAGGTATGCGTTATGCTAATCCAACTGGTACTTTAGTTAGTATGCCTGACTCCAAACCTACACGTAGACCAACAACAATTGATACTGTTGGAAAACCTATGGACGAAAGAGCCAGAAGAAGACGAGACAATGCACTTAAAAGTGAATTAGATGAGGCAGTGAGGCAAGCTAACAAACGACCCAGACGACCTAGACAACCTACTGTACAACCTATTCGACAGCCTACACCTCTAGGACAACCTATGAGACTACCTAAAGATTTTGTGAGACTACCTAAAGATTTTGGAGGAAGAAAACCTAGACAGCCTAGTATGGACTTAGGTCCACTGCGAAATAATTTTAATCCTTTAGAATCTACAGCTTTAACAGATAGGTTTACTAAACCTATTGATAGAGGTCCAATGCCTAATGCTCGTACTCAAAGACGCAACAAAGGTGGTGACGTTAAAAAGTATGCAACAGGTGGCTTAAACAAAGGTATGACTAAATCACGTACTAAGTACGGTACGGTAGACAATAAGAAAAAATAATGGCAGACTGTCCTGTATGCAAAGCACCTATAGAGGTATTTAAGGTATACTCACATGCTAAGAAAAAGTTTACAGAGATGAATGGTGTGTGTATACCATGTAAAGAAAAGGCAGATAAAGAACGACTACAAAACAAAAAGGATAGATAATGGGATTCACTCTTTCACAACGAAGCTTAGACAGACTTAACGGTGTCAATGAAGACATGGTACGAGTTGTTAAAAAAGCTATAGATTTAACAAAGATAGACTTTGGCGTTATCTGTGGTATGCGTACCATAGAGGAGCAGAAAGCTCTGGTAGCCAAGGGAGCTTCACAGACCATGAAATCAAAGCACCTAGAAGGACTAGCTGTAGATTTAATGGCTTATGTTAGTGGGAGGGCTTCATGGGAGTTGAACCTATATGACGATATAGCGGATGCCATGATGGAAGCTGCAAAGCTTGAGGACGTAGGTATACGTTGGGGAGCAGCTTGGCATATAGATGACCTTAGAAAGTGTGACATGACAATGGAACAGGCTATGAATAACTACATAGATTTACGAAGAAGTCAAGGCAGAAGACCATTTATAGATGGACCTCACTTTGAATTAAACAGGTCTTCTTAATATGTGGATGGCGGTAGTTATGGTATGTGCTAATATGTACGCTAATACCTGTACAGTTGTAACTACTGTAGGTACATACTTTGATACACAGGAACAATGCTTTGAAGTGTCTATGCAAAAAGCTAATGCAGCAGTGAGTACACCACAAATATTCTATGCACTTCCTATGTGTCAAGAAATAGTATTAGGTCAGGAAATATAATGACGAGAGAACTAACAGAAAAACAACAGATATTTTTACAGGTGCTTTTTGAGGAAGCTAACGGTGATGCAGGTAAAGCAAAACAGTTAGCAGGTTATTCTAAGGGTACAGCTATCAATGACATTGTAACGGCACTCAAGGACGAGATTATGAACGCCACACAGACCTATATGGCACGTAATGCACCCAAGGCTGCTGTAGCACTCGCAGGTGGACTGTATGACCCCACAGAGCTTGGTATAAGAGATAAAATGTCTGCAGCTAAAGAGCTACTTGATAGAACAGGTTTAATTAAGACGGAAAAGATACAGGTAGAGTCTTCAGGTGGAGTGATGCTTATGCCACCTAAGAAGCAAGAAGACGATGACAATTAAAAGTTTAGGCAAGTGGGAGTTACCACAACCTTTAGATATTAAAGAAGACATAGAATGGTTAGTTATACCCAAAATAGCACGTACCATTCCGTTTGGATATAAACTAGATATTAATGACCCTGACGTACTATTGCCTATTCCAGATGAATTAGACAAACTTGAAATGGCAAGAAATTATCTAAAGCAGTATTCATATAGAGAGGTAGCAAATTGGCTTACAACGCAAACAGGACGGTACATATCTCATGTAGGTTTAAGAAAAAGGGTAGCGAATGAGCGACACCGTAAGGACCAAGCTAGAAGCATCCGCAAGTGGGCAGAATATGCGGAAAAGGCAATCTCCAAGGCGAAAGAAATTGAAACCCAAAGAACAGGCGCAAAAGAAAACATTACAGCAACCAATTAAAATAGATGCACAACCTATAGAGGAAACACGTAATGTTATATTTTCTCCTAACAAAGGACCACAAACAGATTTCTTAGCCGCAAGTGAACGAGAGGTTCTATATGGTGGTAGTGCAGGTGGTGGAAAATCTTATGCAATGCTTGCAGACCCACTTAGATATATGGGTCATCCTAATTTTAGCGGTTTGCTTTTACGCCATACTACGGAAGAGTTACGTGAACTTATATTCAAGTCTCAAGAACTCTACCCAAAAATATGGAAGGGAATAAAGTGGTCAGAAAGAAAGATGCAATGGTTAGCTCCCTCTGGTGCAAGATTGTGGCTATCCTATCTCGACAGAGATGATGACGTACTTAGATACCAAGGACTTGCTTTTAGTTGGATAGGCTTTGACGAACTTACGCAGTGGGCTACACCTTTTGCTTGGAACTACATGAGGTCAAGACTTAGGAGTACATCAGCCGATCTTCCAGTATATATGAGAGCTACAACTAACCCTGGGGGTAGAGGACACGGTTGGGTTAAAAAAATGTTTATAGACCCTGCTGCACCCAATAAAGCATTTGAAGCAACGGATATTGAAACAGGTGAAACACTACGGTATCCTCAAGGGCATAGTAAGGCAGGTAAGGCACTATTTAAACGTAAGTTTATACCTGCTCGTCTTATGGACAACCCTTACTTGGCAGAGCAAGGAGATTATGAAGCAATGCTTCTCTCACTGCCAGAACAACAAAGAAGACAACTCCTTGACGGTGATTGGGATATTAAAGAGGGAGCAGCGTTTACAGAGTTTAATCGTGACGTACATGTTATTGACCCATTTAATATACCTAATAATTGGGTTAAATTTAGAGCATGTGACTATGGATACGGTAGTAAGTCTGCAGTTGTTTGGTTCGCTGTTAATCCTAATGAGCAACTTATTGTATACAGAGAACTGTATGTATCAAAGGTATTGGCAACGGACTTAGCCGATATGGTAATGGAAGCGGAATCAGAAGATGGAACAATTAGGTATGGTGTCTTGGATAGTAGCCTTTGGCATAAACGTGGGGATACTGGTCCTTCTCTTGCGGAACAGATGATTAAAAAAGGTTGCCGTTGGAGACCATCAGATAGAAGTAAAGGCAGTAGAATAGCAGGAAAAAATGAAATACATAGAAGATTACAAGTCGATGAGTTTACTGAAGAACCTCGCTTAGTCTTTTTTAGTAACTGTACAAATATTGTAGCTCAACTACCTTCTATTCCATTAGACAAAAAGAACCCTGAAGATATTGATACTTTATCAGAAGACCACTTGTATGACGCTTTAAGATATGGTATAATGTCAAGACCACGATTTAGTATATTTGATTACGACCCTAATGCTTCCCGACCTAACGGTATGGCGATAGCAGACTCAACATTTGGATATTAATATGGTAGAAGAAATTATGATTGAAGATGACGCAATCTCACTAGGGGATGCGGAAGAAAGTAATCAGACTGATTATGACATTGCAGGTATAATACCTTTTGTACTTGGCAAATATAAAAAATCAGATGACTTTAGAGAGTACGATGAACAACGGTGGTTAAAATCATATAAAAACTACAGAGGACTATACGGTTCAGATGTACAGTTTACAGAAGCAGAAAAGTCAAGAGTATTTATTAAGACAACTAAAACTAAAACACTGGCAGCTTACGGTCAAATAGTTGACGTATTGTTTGCAGGTAACAAGTTTCCTTTAACGGTAGAGCCTACTGAATTACCTGAAGGTGTAGTTGAGAATGTAAACTTTGATCCACAAAAACCAGAACAGATAAAACAAGAACCCGATGAAAGTCCTTATGGATTTGCAGGTGACGGTAAGGATTTACCTGCAGGTGCTACCGAAAAAAGTTTAATGGACAGTCTTGGACCTCTATCGGAAAAATTAAAAGACATAGATGGACTAGAGCAGGGTGTAGGTAAAACACCTTCAGCTATTACGTTTAGTCCTGCTATGATTGCTGCAAAGAAAATGCAAAAGAAAATACATGACCAACTGCAAGAGTCAGGTGCTAACAAACATCTACGTAACTCTGCATTTGAAATGTCATTGTTTGGTACTGGCATAATGAAAGGTCCATTTGCTGTAGATAAAGAATATCCTCATTGGAGTGACGAGGGTGAGTATGACCCTGCATTTAAAACAATACCGCAGTTATCTCATGTATCCGTGTGGAACTTTTATCCTGATCCAGATGCAAATAACATGGACGAAGCAACCTATGCAATAGAACGACATAAAATGTCTAGGTCACAGTTACGTGCATTAAAGAAACGTCCATACTTTAGAGCACAGGTTATAGACGATTGCATTGAAATGGGTGAGAATTATGAAAAACAATATTGGGAAGATGACCTGTCGGATTATTCTGCTTCACATGGTGTAGATAGATTTGAAGTCCTTGAATATTGGGGTATGGTAGATATTGAATTGCTACAAAAAGAAGGTGTTGATATACCGTCTGAACTGGAAGCATTTGATGAACTACAGGCTAATGTTTGGATTTGTAACAATAAACTATTGCGCATGGTACTTAATCCTTTTAAGCCCATGAAGATACCCTATATGGCTGCTCCATATGAACTTAACCCATACTCTTTCTTTGGTGTGGGTCTTGCAGAGAACATGGACGATACTCAAACGCTAATGAATGGGTTTATGCGTATGGCGGTAGACAACGCTGTGTTGTCAGGTAATTTGTTGATAGAGGTAGATGAAACTAACTTAGTTCCAGGGCAAGACCTTAGTGTATATCCAGGGAAGGTATTTAGGAGACAGGGGGGAGCACCTGGGCAAGCAATCTTTGGTACTAAGTTTCCAAATGTATCTAATGAGAATTTACAACTGTTCGATAAAGCAAGACAACTTGCAGATGAAAGCACAGGCTTACCCTCATTTGCACATGGACAGACAGGTGTTACAGGAGTAGGTAGAACGGCTAGTGGTATATCTATGTTAATGAACGCTGCAAGTGGCAACATTAAGACAGTCATAAAAAATATAGATGATTACCTACTTAGACCACTAGGTGAAGGTTTCTTTCAATTTAATATGCAGTTTGACTTTGACCCTGAAATAAAGGGCGACTTGGAAGTTAAGGCACGTGGTACGGAAAGTTTAATGGCTAACGAGGTACGTAGTCAAAGGCTTATGCAATTCTTAGGTGTAGCGTCTAATCCTGCACTTGCACCCTTTGCCAAGTTTCAGTACATTATCAGTGAGATTGCAAAGTCAATGGACTTAGACCCTGACAAGGTAACAAACAATATGGAAGAAGCTGCTGTACAGGCAGAGCTTATGAAACAGTTCCAACAACCTGCTCCACCGCCACAGGAAGGCGTACCTGCAGGAACAGACCCAAATGACCCAACAGGTGCAGGTGGTGGTACGATAGGTACTGGCATGGCTCCAACACCCGAAGAAGAAGGATTTACAGGTAATGAACAACAAGGAGCACCTGAACAAGCTCAAGATACTGGTGGGCAACCACAAGCAATGGGAACAGTTCAGTAACTATTTAGATTTTTTAATAAATGAACAACATCGTGTTGTTGAACAGGCTGATAGTATGATAGTTGTGCATAGAGCACAGGGATGTATTTTGGCACTGCGTAGACTTAAAAGATTAAGGGATGAAGTAAACAGCAATGGCTAGGCTAGAACCATTTGACCCCAAAAAACATAAACCTATACGCACTGTAGGTGATCGTTATGCTACAGAGTATCTTGCATCTGAAGATGCACCCGACAATGGAGCATGGAATATACCTACAATATGGTTTAATACAGAAACAAAAGAACCTGTGTTTCTTGAAGGAGATAAGGCTTGGAATACAGCTTTTGAATATGAAAAAGAAACAGGTAAAAAGTTTCCTAGATTTAAAGATAAACCTACTGCAGTAAAAGCAGCAGAAAAAAGAAGCGATAAGGGAGGAGCTTCAGAAAAAAAACTTACAAGAAACGAAGGTGGTGATGTATCCGACCAAACAGAAAAAGCATTTAGCTCTAACCCATTTAAAGGTAAGCAGACTGTTAAACGACTTAAAAATGTAGCACGTAATGTGCCTGTACTTGGTACAGCTTTTGATATAGCAGACATTGCATCGTCAGTAGCTACAGGTAATTTAGGTCAGGCTGCTGTAGACACAGGTTTAGCACTTGCAGGTACAACACCAGTTGGTAGAGTTTTAAGTAAAACAATAAAAAAATCTTTAAATAAAGCAAGAAGTAAATTTAAAGATAAGTTTAAAATTGACAATCCTGATGATATATACGACCCAACAGATAAAAAAATTAAAAGTTATGGACAGATGTATGCAGACGAGGTAAAAAAAGATACTGAAGAAAAAATTAAAAAGAAAGAATTAAAACCAGAACAATTAGAAGATTATGTAAATACACATGGAAATTTATATAAAATAACAGGTTTTATAAAAGGGCAAGAACCTATTCCTTTTCATCCTTTAGAATTAATTAATGCAAAAGGAGTTAAAGGAGAACATAAATATAGAGATAATAGTCCTCAACTTTCTAATTTAAAAAAACGTATAAAAAAAGAAGGATATAAACCAGACCCCATACATGTAATTATTGACGAAAGAGGAAGACCTTTTGTGATGGAAGGTAATCATAGATTAGCAGAAGCCATACAGTCAGGTAGAAATAGAATTGATGTAGAGCTTCAATATCTTAGAGGTGGGGAAAATGTTGATGGTCCTTTTTCTCCTAAAAATTTAGGTTTAAAATCAGAAATGGCAAAAGGTGGTGCAATGTTAAATCAACAAATGGAAATGGCATTTATGCAAGACGGTGGGCTTCAAGATGAGGGTGGTACTGTAGATAAAGAATCTGGTAATGATGTACCATCTGGCTCACTTAAAAAAGAAGTACGGGATGATGTACCTGCTATGTTAAGTGAAGGAGAGTTTGTATTTCCTGCAGATGTTGTACGATTTATTGGTTTAAATAAACTTATGGAAATGAGACAGCAAGCTAAGATGGGTTTGCAGATGATGGAAAAAATGGGTCAAATGGGTAATTCAGAAGAAGCTGAGATACCTGATGACCTACCCTTTGGTGTTGCAGATATTGTTGTTATGGATAGCAACGATGACGATAAAAAAGAAATGGCACAGGGTGGTGTTATACATGCACAGGAAGGTACGGATGTTTCTGCACCTTTTATGAATAACCCATCTATTTCATCTCCACCACCTAGAGAACCAAAAGAAGGTTTTGAATGGTTTGCAACAAGAAGTGGGTGGATTGAAAGACCTATAAATACTAATCAAGGACCAACAAATCAACAAGCAAGTGCTATAGGTAGTGCAGTAGGTCAGTTAGCAGGATTTGGTGGTGGTCAACAACCACAACAGGGTGTTGGTGCAATCAGGTATGACGATGGAATTATAGACAATAGTGCTATGATGGATATATATAATAGAGGACAACAACAACAAACAGACTTTGAAAAAATGATGGGATATGGTGCAGGTCAGGGTTCTAATCCGTATGGAGCACAACGAGTATCTTACACAAAAGCAGACGGTTCTACTGTAAACATTCTTGAAGACTACATGGGTAGACCTATGGAAAGCACGGAAGGATTAACTCGCTCTACTCCCCATCAAGCAGGTCCAGTTATAGGTGGTGATACACCTGCAGGTGGGGGTGGTGTAGACCCTGTTGTACCGCCTACTCCACCTACACCAGATGACGGTTCTGATGAACAAGCACGTAGAGAAGAAAGAAAAAAGGAAAATAGAAAAAAGAAAAGATTAGAAGAAAGAAATGAATTATTTGAAAAATTAGGAAAAGAAAATGCCGAAAAGTTAGGAATGTCATACGATGAGTATAGAGGTATAGACCCTGAAACAGGAGAATATAAATCTTTTTCTGAACGAATGAAAATGGCTAAAGCAGATTTAGCAGGAAGACCAGATTGGGCTAAACAAGATTTTCAAAAATTAGTAAATGATTTACCAGATGACGTAAAAAATATTCCTACTGTTATTGAAGCCATAGGAAAAAAGTTTAAAATGGCAGGTAAAAAAGCAGTACATAAAATTTTAGAAACACCAGAAGAGAAGAAAAAACGTAAGAAAAGAGATAAAGCTTTTTTCTCACCTACGTCTAAAAATGCAAAACAATCTTTAACTAAATCTGAGAAGGAAAAAAAAGACGAAAGAAGAAAAAAAGCCACTGAAGAAGCAAAAAAACAAGGAAAAAAACTACAAGGTTATGCAGGCGGTAGAGCAACTGGCGGTCTAATGAAACGAGATTACCCATAACACAACACCCCATTGGCAACTAACTCCCCACACTAGGTGGACTACAGTTACCCCAAAAGGAGAAACTAAATGAATGAACAAGTAGAAGAAGTAAAACAAATAGTAAAAAAAGTAGACGTACCAAAAAAAGCATTTATGAATAAGAAGACTACCAATGAAGAAAAAATAGAGCAAGGGGAAAAAGAACTTGAAAAACTTATTGCTGAAAATAAAGGAGAGTCTACTGAACCCTCTCAGGAAGCTGAACCTGAAGTTACAGGAGAAGAAAAAACTTTTAAGAAACGCTATGGTGATTTGCGTAGGCATATGCAGGAAAAAGATAAAGATGTTCAAAACCAAATTAACGAACTTAAAAGACAGCTTACTGACGCTACTCAAAAAGAAATTAAACTTCCTAAGTCCGAAGAAGATATAGATGCATGGGCTAGTCAATACCCTGATGTAGCTGCGATTGTTGAAACTATTGCTATAAAGAAAGCAAAAGAACAATCATCCGCATTAGAAGAACGAATGAAAACACTTGACGAGATGCAGTCAAATGTTACACGTGAAAAAGCAGAAGCATCTTTATTAAAGTTTCATCCAGACTTTAATGAAATAAAAGATGAAGATAGTTTTCACGAATGGGCAGACGAACAACCCAAGTGGGTACAGGACGCTCTATATGAAAATGATAATGATGCTCGTTCAGCAGCAAGGGCAATAGACCTTTACAAAGCTGATATGGGTATTACAAGTAAAAAGAAAACAAATAATGATGATGCAGCTAAATCTGTAAATACTAAGAGTGGTAGGAATACACCACAGTCAGATGAAAGCAAATCATATTTAAGAGAATCACAAGTAAACAAAATGACCGAACACCAATACGAAAAGGAAGCTGACAATATTATGGAAGCAATACGTAGTGGTAAGTTTATTTACGATATATCTGGGTCAGCACGATGAGTATGTCAACTTTCATACCGCAGGGTGATGCAGAGTTTTTATCTCCCTTTGGTCCTTGCATGGGTTACATGCGTATGGGTGAAGACTTTGCTAATGAACTCAATGAAACTATGAATAAAACATTAAAAGATTTTTCTGGTTCGTTAGTAGGTAAAGTTAATTCAGAACTTGAATTTAACAAAGAAATAATAAATAAATGTTTAAATAAATTTAGTGCCTTTGTATTGAAGTATCACGAAATGTTTGAGTTAAAGTCTTCTTTCAATCAAAAAACACTAGATAACACAACATACGATTATGGTTTGCAAATTATTTCGGGTTGGTTTGTAAGACAGTTTGAAAACGAATACAACCCATTGCACGTACACACTGGAGCAAAACTTTCTTGTGTGGGATATTTGCAACTACCAGACGGAATAGAAGAAGAGTGGGAAAACGAGAAGAAAAAACATATGATTTCAAATGGTCATATTCAATTTGCTAGTGGTACTCACTCTGGCTATAACCTTACAACATTTTTAGTAAGACCAAAAGTAGGAGATTTTTATTTGTTTCCTTCTGAACTATTTCACACAGTATATCCATTTTATACAAAAGGAGAAAGACGTTCTTTTAGTATGAATATGAATTGCATTAAAATTAAAAAAAGTGTTGACAAATAAAGTTTTATAGATATAACTATATATATCTGTATGTAAGGTACAACCCCAATTGGACAACTTGTACCTTATAAATTCACAAACATCAATGAGTTTAAGTACAACCTAATATCTTTTAGCCCATTTAATCTACGTAGGCATATGTATTTTATTTGCACCTTATAAGAATTAGCCACTAAAGTAAATTGTAGTTTGTATCTGTAGAAAGCTAAAAGGAGATTTTTAAAATGGCTTTTTCAAGTGCTGCAGGATATGGAAATTTACCCAATGGTAATTTTAGTCCTGTCATATACAGCAAACAGGTGCAACTTGCATTTCGCAAATCATCTATTGTTTCTGCTGTAACTAATGGTGACTATTTTGGAGAGATTGCTCAAATGGGCGACTCTGTAAAAATCATCAAAGAACCAGAAGTAACCGTTAAGGCTTACACTAGGGGTACAGCTATTGTTCCTCAAGACCTTGACGATGAAGAGTTCTCTCTAACCATAGACAAAGCTAACTACTTTGCGTTCAAAGTGGACGATATTGAAGAAGCGCACTCACATGTAAACTTTCAAAGTTTAGCAAGTGACCGTGCAGCTTATAGATTGTCAGACCAGTTTGACCAAGATGTATTAGGCTACATGTGTGGTTTTAAACAATCAGCAATACACGGTACACCCGATGCTGCTAACACAACTGTAAATGGTTCTGTAGCGGTAACAGGTGCAGCTACTAATGAACTACTAGCTTCTATGCAAGTAGACGCTGCTGATTTTAATAGTGGTACATCTGGCAACTCTATCGTTGTTGTTCCACGTGCAGGTGGAGATTCGCTGAATACTACAACAGCTAAAGCCTCACCTATGAGTGTTATTGCTCGTATGTCACGTAAGATGGATCAACAGCATGTTGACACTAATGGACGTTGGTTAATTATTGACCCTGTGTTCGCAGAGCTATTGAAGGACGAGGATTCTCGACTTCTTAACGCTGACTTTGGCGGTTCTGGGCTACAGAATGGTTTAATCTTTAATAACATTCATGGCTTTAAAGTCTACATGTCAAGTAACCTACCTGCAGTAGGTAACGGTCCAACAGGAGCTACAGCCACAGGTTCAACACATTATGGTGTAATCTGTTCAGGTCATAGTTCATCTGTTGCGACAGCAGACCAAATCAATAAAACTGAAACGTACAGAGACCCTGATTCGTTTGCTGATATTGTTCGTGGTATGCATCTGTACGGTAGAAAAATATTACGTCCTGAGTCATTGACCAGAGCGTTATATGTTTCTAGTATATAAAGGGGGGGGGATTAAGCAATGGCTACAATAAATAACGAACTCCAAACAGCTAGAGGAATGAGTAATAGAGGACGTATGCCTTATTACGTTCAAAATACCATTAACATGGCAACCTCTGCAACAGAAAAGGGTGCTGTTCTTGCAGCAGGTGATATCTTTGAAGCAATTAGTGTTCCTGCGAATACTCTTGTTCTTCAAGCAGGATATCAAGTAACTACCGTAATGGACAGTAGTGCTGCAGGATGTACTATGCATCTTGGTTTTAGTGACACGCATGGTGCGGTAAACACTTTTGTTAATGCGTTTGATATTGACGCAGCAGCAGCAGGTGACTATGCAACTCCAACAGACGATGCGAATATTCTTGTTGAAACAGCTGACACTCTTGATTTAGAGTTAGAGGCTGCTACAACTGGACCTGTATCAGGTGTAATAAGAGTATTTGCAGTTTTGATGGATATTTCAGATACAGGGGACCAAGTACCATC
>Ga0315316_10001135_pt1 | contig 18372 bp, 19 predicted proteins | sample M160m3416metaG_FD_203702 | JGI IMG/M metagenome (GOLD analysis project Ga0315316, IMG submission 203702) | Ammonia-oxidizing marine archaeal communities from Monterey Bay, California, United States - M1 60m 3416 | ecosystem: Environmental > Aquatic > Marine > Intertidal zone | place: USA... | reverse complement strand
TTAGGCCAAACCAAGCCATTTTCCAGTTCGAAATATGATCAAAAAATTTTTCAATTAACATTGATATCTATTATGAACTTAAAAATGATATTTTGTCATAATTTTACAATGTTTCTTGTGCAATCGCATGAAGCTTGATATCAAATATTAGAACAGAGTTAGGAGGTATAGTGGGTCTGCCCTCTTTACCATATGCTAGATCAGGATGAATAAAGACTCTCCAAAAATCACCTTCTTGCATAAGAGAGATCACCTTTTGACATCCAGGAATTAATTGTGAAAGTTGAATGGTTAAAGGCTCACCAATCTCAATAGAGCTCCAAAATACAGAACCATCCATTAATGTTCCATGAAAATCTGCAGTAATTATATCTTCAAGTTTTGGCCTAGATGCATTGCTTTGAGATGATTCTAAAATCATATACTGAAGGCCTGGTTCAATTTCTAGTACCTCAGGGTTTGATAAATTCTGTCCCAGAAATAATTCACTTTGTTGCAAATTTATTTCTGTATTTGATGATTTGCTGCACGCAGAAATAAAAATTACTATCGTTAAAAAGATAAATAGATTTTTCATCCACTAATTATGCCAAAAATTTAGTCTGTGGTATTTCAGATATTTTTATTCTATAAAATCTTTGCGAGAGATATCTTCCAAATCTCATCTAGATAATCAATAAATTCAATCCATTGATGCAGTTTGTCTCTACGAAAAAGCTTGTTGTCAAATTTATATCCGAGCGACATTTCTTTGATTTGACTTTGATTCAATTGCAAACTCTTAACTATGGAGGCGATATCAAAGCATGGATGATTGACTCCAGCATATTCCCAATCTAGGAAATAATATTTTTGGTTCCAAAGTAGATTCCCCTGATGTAAATCATTATGCGAAAGCACGTTATTTACCCCATCACACAGTAATTCTTTATATAAATCTGATGCTTTATTAAATAAAATTTTCTCAGATGAGCCATCCAGCAAACTTTGATATAAAGCCATTGAATTAGAAAATATATCTACAGAATTCTGAGGAATTGGATGGCAGTGAAGAGAATAAAGACAGTCCCCTAATTGATATAAACTGTCTGAATTAAATTTCTTGTGGGCAAAAGGAGATTGTGCCTCAGGAATATACTCCCATATCAAGATGCCTGCTGAAATATCGCTATAAAGGACTTTTGGGGCAAGATCCAAGTGACGGACATCCTTGAGAATATTTACTTCATGCTGCCGATCAATTGCTAGTCTTGAAGCAGCGAAAAGATCCAATCTGATAACCGCCTGAACGTCATTGAGAGCGCCTAAATAAATATTTGAAATTGAGCTTAAAGATAGCTCACGCTCTAAAATACACTTTCCAGGAATAGATTTAATTTTTTCTATAGCTGATTGCATTATTTTCTTTCAGAGTTTGCCTCCATAAACGAAAACCAAACATTATTATTACTATATAAATTCCAAACAAACATGCTGTGAGCCAAAGATCTCTTGAAATAAACAATAGTATCGAAATTGAATCAACAACTAACCAATATAGCCAATTTTCGAGCAATTTTTTTGCGACCATGTAAGTTGCCACTACTGCTCCCCAAGTCACTAAGGCATCTAGGAATGGAAGTGATGAATCTGTGAATGTGCTTAGCAAAGTGCCTGAAAGAAATGAAAGTATTAATATTATTGAAAGAGCAGAAAGATGATGTAATTTACTCCAAGTATGTACGACAAAATTTTCTTTATTTATTGTTTCCTTTTTCCATTGTGACCAACCATAAAAACCCATAAATACATAAAAAATTTGTAAATATGCTTCCATATATAAGCCTACTGAACGCATGATAAAAAAATATAGGATGGAACTTATAATCCCTGAAATCCAACATAAAATATTTTGTTTAACTGCCAAGACAAGATATAAAATGGCAAAAATAACCGCTGCTATTTCCAGCGAATTCTGAGCGATATAATTAAAAATCATATCTTACCGAAAGACCAAGGTGTCTTGGATCGCCGTGTCTCTCATATAATGTATCTTTGAAGTCAGGGGCTTCATTTCCAAAATAAAATCCTCTTACTGAGTAATATTCGTCAAAAATATTTCTAGCCCAAATGGAATATGCCCATGACCCAATTAAATAATCAAAATTTATATTTGTTAACGAATATGCCTTAGATTGATTGTTATGAGAATCAGAGTAATAAAAGCTGCTCTTACCAACCACGTCTATAGATAAGGATGCTCTATCTGTTATGGACCAACTCATTCCAATGGCATAACTTTTTTTAGGTGCGTGTGCCTGGGCCCTACCCTCAAGATCAGGTCTAGATTTCCAATTATTAATCTCAGTTTTTAATAGGCCTAGTCTCGCAAAAAAATTAAGAGATTGTTTAAGCTGCATATCTATATTAAGTTCTAACCCTTTGTTTATTCCTTCAGCAGCATTCTGCGTTAAGAATGAAAAAGTATTTGGGTCTGAAGGGTCAACTTGAGTGGATATTAATACTTGCTGATCTTCTCTATCAGAATAGAAAATTACAGTAGCAATATTCATCTTTTCATCAAGGATCTGAGCATTAAAACCAACTTCATAATTGGTTAAAAATTCTGGATCATAATACAAATTAGTATTTTTAGACTCAGGTTCTAGTCCTAGATTGAGATTAAAGCCGCCCTGATTAAAACCCCTTGCAACACTTATAAATATATTTGCAACATCACTTAAGTTTTTATTAAATGATATTTTTCCACCAGACATCCGGTCAGCAGGATTAAATGACTCTCCAAATGAATCATAATAATTTGATTCATAATCTTCCCATCTAGCTCCGATTGACAGCTTGGTAAATTCGTCAAAAAAATAATCTACATTACCAAATATTGACAAATTATCCGATGAAAAATTACTCGAAGATGAGGATTTGCTAGTATATGGTCCAAAAGGATCAGATGGATCGCCATAAACCCCATCATCATTCTTAAAATTAATTTCCTCTACATCAAGATAGCTAATACCAATAACCCACTCAGTATTTTTATTTAAATTAAAATTTACTGCATCTGACACCAATCTCAATTCTTGATTAAAGGTTTCTCTATCTCTCAATGTTTCTGAAAAATAATCATAGGTAAAAGGTGCATGTGAATTGGCATTACCCCAATCTGCGTCATAACTTAGAGCCACATCTGTATCTGTAATACTGGTGATACTCTGAAGCTCATATCCATCATAGCTGTTAAAAATCTTCATGCTATAAGCATTTGTTTTTTGAGAATCCATGCCTGGTCTATCCGAGAGAGTATTCAAACTTCCATCAAGGGTCCAGATATCTGCTGGATCATCTAAGTCTATTTGTGTGATGAGAAATTTAAGTGTTGTTTTATCTCTTACTTTCCAATTAAGTTTTAACCTGTAAGTATTTTCATCTTTTTTTGAAGTATTAGATTTACCTGAAAATAAATTCTTTCTAAATCCATCTGAATAATCAGCCCTTAATGCAACTCGGTAGGTAATATTTTGATTAAAGGATGTGGGGCCTCCAAATGCAATTCCTGCATTATGCGTGCCATAAGTACCTAAAACTACTTCGCTCGTACCCTCAAAAACTTCAGTAGGTTCTTTTGTCTTTATGTAAATTAAGCCAGCAAGTGCATTTGAGCCTATTCTAGATCCTTGAGGTCCCCTATGAACCTCAATTTGATCTACATCAAAAGTTGTTGCGATGCCTCCTTGGCCAGAGTAATCAATATCATCAATTAAAAATCCCACTGCTGAATTAGGGGTTCTTTCATATCCAGATCTTTCTCCAATGCCCCTAATTTGAAAATGTCTTGCCCTTGAATCACTTGCTGCAAAATTAAGATTTGGTACCAAATAAGAAAGGTTTTCAAAATGCTTAATTGGCTGTGATCCTATAATTTTATTATTAAGAATGACAATGCTTGAGTCTTCTTCAAGAACATTTATTTCACGCCAGTCTCCTTTAACAATTATTTCCTCAATATCCTGTGAAAAGATGGTGAGGCTTACAAAAATGAAAAAAAATGAAAAAAAAGTATTGTTAATGATATGCATGCAATTCCTCCGCCATTATTGTATGGATCAGGTTCAAAGGGTTTCAATACAGATCTCAGGTTAAAAAAACCACCCCTTTGCAATTAAATTTTATAATATTTGAATTTAACTTTAAAAGATACAACTACTATTCATCACTGAGGTTATTTTGATAGGTTTCAGTTAGAGCCATAACTGAAAATAATGTCAGCAATGAAGCAAAAGCTATATAGACAGATACCCAAAAAATACCATAGTTGTTCCAAAGGAAAGCCGCAATAGTTGGAGCGAATGCTCCTCCTAAGATTGCTCCAAACTGGTATCCAAGGGTTGCGCCTGAGTATCTTACCTCTGTTGAAAATAACTCAGTGAAGAATGCTGCTTGTGGCCCATACATCATACCTACGAATATCAAGCCCAAAGTAATCGCTAAAACTATTAGCCAAAAATTACCTGTGTCTACAAGTGGGAATATGGCAAAAGCCCACAAGCCAGTGAGCATTGCTCCAACCATAAATATACCTTTTCTTCCGTGTCTGTCAGAATATGAAGAGAATATAAACTGACACGGAACCATAATTGCTGATGCAATTAATACTGCAGCTAACATGTCGTCTCTGGATATTTCTGTGCTTGATACGCCATATGCAAGAAGGAAAGCTATTAAAATATAAAAGGTTACTTGAATTGAAAGAAAGGCCCCTGCAGCTAATGCTATTCGTTTTGGATACTTTTGAATTGCCTCTAATATTGGAGATCGCTGGACAACCTCATTATTACCCTCATGGTCCTCTCTCATTGCCTGCAACTCTTTAAAGGCCTTTGTATCCTCTAGATTTAGCTGAATGTACATACTGATGCCAATTAAAATAGCACTTGCAAGAAATGGGATCCGCCACCCCCAAGAATAAAAAGATTCTTCCGAAACTAGCGAGCTTGTAATGATGAATGCCAAATTAGCCAGAATCACGCCTACTGGTGCACCGGCTTGGGCGAAAGCTCCGTAATATCCTCTTTTATCTGACGGAGCGCTTTCAGTAACCAGTAACATGGCTCCTCCCCACTGACCGCCAATGGCTAAACCTTGAGCAAATCTTAACGAAGTCAATAAAATTGGAGCAGTCACTCCAATCATCGCATAAGTCGGTAAAAGCCCAATCAATGTAGAAGAGACTCCCATCAAAATTAATGCTATGACTAAAGTTTTTTTTCTACCAACTCTATCACCATAATGACCAAAAATAATTCCTCCAATTGGTCGAGCTATAAAGCCTGCTGCAAAAGTCAACAGAGATAGAATGAGTGCAGTTGAGGGAGTTGCCTCTCCAAAGAAAGCTGTAGGGAATATTAATGCCGCTGCTGCTCCGTAAAGGAAAAAGTCATACCACTCTATGCTGGTTCCAGCTAAAGCAGTCAATGCAACCTTTTGCATGTTTGATTTTGAATGATCTTCATTTTCCATCACAACAAAGTATTACAAATGCTGGAGAAAGTAAAAGTTTTGAATATGAATGGTGGGTCTGGGTGGACTCGAACCACCGACCTCACCCTTATCAGGGGTGCGCTCTAACCAAGCTGAGCTACAGACCCAAATGAATTCACCTTGTATTAATTTTGAGCATGTTTCTAGTAACAAAAAAATTCAAAATTAGTAGAGCATTTAAAAAATGTATGCTGAAACATTTGAAAAAGGGATTATAGAGATATTAATGTCAGTATTAAAGGGAAATTTTTAGAAAAAGATTTATGAAATTAACTTTTGAAAATTTTTTTGCTTATTTACCTTTAATTTAAAATTTGTCTTCCTGAAAAGTGCAATCAATTCCATCAATATGGACGTTTTGAACTGGGCTCGGATTAATAATAATTTTTTTTGAAGGGTTTTCGTCAAGCCATTTGATAATATCACCAAGCATTGGCTCATCAGGGTGAAACTGTTTGTAAATCTCTCTCATTAAGGAGATATCTTTTGGCGTGTCAACTGTTAATGAAAGCTCTGGTCTTCTTAACGAAGCGTCTTGAATAACGTATTCAAGCACTCTTAATTTATCAGGCCTGTTAAGCATATATGTCATGTATTCAGATGAATTTGGATCAGAAACTTCTGAATGGATTCTTTTCAATGCAGAAATATCTATAATCTCTGCCTTTGTTCCTGATGGTAAGCATGATGTAAATGTATACTCACCATTATTTTTGCAATGAAAATTTAACATCTCTTGAAGTTGCAATGGATCTGTAAGAGGATTATCTCCAGTTACTCGTGCAATTGTTGAGACATTATTTTTTTTAGATGCAGCAATAAATCTCCCCATCACATCAAGCTCAGAACCAGCAAAGAATCTAATTCCAAGCTTTGTTGCTACTTTCTCTAAAACGATGTCTTGGGGATTGGTTGAGGTACATATAACAATTTGATCAGCTGAAAAACGTAACATTAATCTTTCTACTAATCTTTCTATGAGAGACTTATTTACAATTTCTAAAAGAGCCTTTTTAGGAAGTCTTGAAGACTTCATTCTAACAGCGATAAGAATTTGAAAATCTTTATTCAAAATTTTCTTGTTGGAGAATATGTCCAGCCTCAAAATTTTGCATAGCTATCTTTTCCCTATGAAGATCAATCTCCCCTCTTGTCATCCCCGGAATTGATGTACGTTTATATGTTATTGATGCAGATTGAAGAGGAGAACCAGCCAAAATTTCACTTTCAAGGATAGCAAATTTTTTCATATTATTTCTGTATGATATTTCTGCAGGAGTTAAATTCAGATCTGTTTCGGGTCCAATTGATTCATTTGAAGAATGGATATAGGCAATAAAATCAGAAAACTCTTTGGGGTTCAGGGAAGAGTAATAGTCAAAGCCTTTTTCTTCTCTGTTAAGGGTAATATGCTTTTCAATAACAGTTGCGCCCATGCCAACTGCAATGGCTGGAATAGTGAAAGATAAAAGAGAGTCCTCAGCATCAATATGATCTGCATAGCCAATCTCACAGTTATATTTTTCTTTTAAATATGGAATTCTGCTTAAAAGACAATCCTCAACCTTGGTTGGAAAACTTTGTATGCCATGGAGTAACACAAAATTTATATCAGGATATGATCTCAAGCATTCCAATGCTTTCTCAATCTCAATATTGGTTGCTCCTCCGATTCCAAGGAAAATAGTCTTGTTTTCCTTGCAGATTAAATCTATAAAATCAATATCTGTAATATCAGCGGTGGGGATTTTAAAACCATGAATTTCACTCCTACCTTTCAGCAGCATAAAGCTATCTCTATCAAAAACTTCAGCAATCAGGTTGGCATTTATTTCAGAAGAATAATCTAGTATTTGCAGCCACTCTGACTGAGAAAGTTCAATAGTTTTTAAACTTTGAAATTTTTCATTATTGCCTGCAACCAATTTTTCAAATTGATAAATTTGTAGCTTTATAAAATTAGCGCCTGTGGCTTTTGCTTCAGAAATCATTTCCTTAAGAAGATTTACATCACCTCCATGTGCAGAAGCTATCTCAGCTATTACCGTTAAAGATCTCTTATTAATTGAAACATTTGTCATATTTTTAAAACTTACAAAATAATTTTGATTGGCAATGTGTAATACATAAATTAATTATGTTGATTATAAATCATATTCTTATGGATGTACTCTTTCGCTACTCTATATTAAAATGCATCTTTTAAAGTTCAAATCTTGTATTTAAGGTAATAAATCTTGAAAAATTCTAAAGACAATTTAAGCAGAACTAGAAACACGGTTCAGCAAGGTTCTGCGCGCCTAGAAAATATTAAAGAAAGGGTTAAATTTGATCCAACGGCGTATAGCATTGACAATATGTATGATAACAAAGCATATAAATATGCAATCAAGGGCAAAGAAAGCCAATCTGAAGAAATCCTTCAAAAATTTAAGGAAGAATATTCTAACTATCGAGTAAGCTGGACAAAGCAACCTCAAGAGTGCATAGATAAAAAAGTTGATAATAATAAGCTTTTTGAATTAGGCTATAAGCCTTTATGCTTAGACATAGAAACTGCCTCAATATGTGATTTAGCATGTCCATTTTGCTATCGAGAATACATAGCAACTCCTGATAAAACAATGGATAGATGCCTTGCAGAAAAATTAATTACTGAGGCTGGTGAGTTAAAGGTTCCTTCTATAAAATTTAATTGGCGTGGTGAGCCGCTGCTTAATCCTAAGTTGCCAGAACTAATTGATTGCGCCAAAAAAGCTGGGGTCTTAGAAACAATAATTAATACTAATGCAACAACATTAAATGAAAAAAAAGCTAAACAGATCATTGAGTCTGGCTTGGATATTATGATTTATTCCTTTGATGGGGGCAGCAAAGAAACATATGAAAAAAATAGGCCTGGAAGATTTAAGAAAAATACTTTTGATAAGGTCTATAACAATATTAAGACTTTTTCTGAAACTCGCAAAAAAATGGGAAGGAAGTTTCCTAGAACACGCATTCAGATGATCTTAACCAAAGAAACATTTCAAGAGCAGGACAGTTTTTACGATCTCTTTAGTGATTATGTAGATGAAGTCATTGTAAATCCATATTCTGAGAGAGGAGGTTCATTAAGTGAGCTAAACGAAGAGCAACTTAATACTTATAATGAAGCTAAAAAGCGCTCTGGAATTTCTGGTGAGGTCCCATTTATGCGTGGCTCTGACGGCGAAATGTGGATTGCTCCCTCTAGACTTGGATGTGAGCAACCATATCAGCGATTGATGATTACATATGATGGAAGGGTTGGAATGTGCTGCCATGATTGGGGTAGCAAACATCCTGTTGGATTTGTGGACAACTCAAGTTTTGCACAACCCGATGCTCCCTATGAAGATATAATTCTCAGAGTAAAAAATAATGATAAGGGTTTTGAACTATTAAAGGATGTCAAAATGCCAAAAACATATAATTATCCAAAAACTAAAGTCTCTACAATCAAAGAATTATGGGTTGGTGAAGAAATCAATAAAGTAAGAGAGCTTCATCAGAATGGAGAAGTAGACGATGTTGAGATCTGCAAAGGATGTACATTTAAAGATACGTATCACTGGATTAAAGCATAGAAAAATAGCTAGGAAAACTATCTCAAAGAAGCCTCAACGTTTCCGCCATCTACAGTAATAACATGTCCAGTAGTTCTATCGAGATTTGCCAAGGCTAAAAAAGCTTCTGCTACATGAGAAGCTTCAACAGTACAATTTAATAAGTTACTCTCCATATAGGCTTTTTTAGAGAGTTTTCTAGCTTTAGCTCTTTTAATTATCATGTCTTCATTTAAAAGACCTGATCTAATTTTATCTGCATTGATTCCATTTACTGCTATATTGTATTTACCATTCTCAATAGAAAGCTGCCTCATTAATCCAAAAGTTGCTAATTTAGGCATGCCATATGCCCCAAACCCTATTCCTGGATTCATTGCTTGTTTAGAGATATTAAAAAGAATTTTTCCTCCATTTTGCTGATTTTTCATTATCTTTATAGCTTCTTTAGAAAATTCTAGATGTGTAAAGTAATTGATTTCAAAGCTGTCTCTAATTTCCGAGCTTTTAAGTTCTAAAATCTCTCCCTCGATAGCGATGCCTGCATTGGAAATTAATATATCTATACCACCAAAATCTAATACACAACTATCTATAGCAGACTTTGCAGAGCCTTTTTTAGTAAGGTCAATTGCCATACCAGAGGCATCATTTGAAAAGAATTGAAGCCTTTTACGCAATAAAGACTCATTCTTATCAATCAAAAAAATTGATGCTCCGTTCATATGAAAATGCTTTGCAGTTTCAAACCCTATTTCACCGGCCCCCCCAGTAATTAAAACTACTTTACCCTGCAATTTTTTTTCTTTTTTAGATCCTAATTTCGCTTGCTCCAAACTCCAATATTCCATCTCAAAAAGATCATTTTCTGGTAGAGATTTAAAATGAGCAGAGGCTTTAATACATTCTAAAAAAACTGTCACTGTTTGTTGGGCGATATCTGTTACAATCTTTGCTGATTTTTTGCTTGAACCTACTCCAATTATTCCAATTCCCTCAGCCCAGATTAGGTTTGGTAAAGGGCTCAGCATAGTCAGGTTTTTATTTTTTGAGTGCTCTTTAAAGTAACGAAGGTATTCATTTTTATAGTCTTGTATTTGAGTAAAGATGTCTTTTTCATCTATTGTTTCCAGAGGTCCCTGAAAAAATAATGGTTTGCCTTTGGTTCTAATTATATGATCAGGTGTTGCTACCCATCGTTTTAAGAATTTTTTTGCAGTTGGAGAATATAAAAATGCGTTTATTTCAGCTGAAGCAATGATATCAAAAATAATATTTTTTTGACCATTTTGTTTAATTAATTCGCCCCTTAACTTTGAAAGAAAATTTACTTTATTTTTGACTGGTAGAGATCTTTTTTTAATATTCGTTAAACTCTTTTGTCTGTTTTTTGATATCCATTTTTCAGCAAGGTTGGTTTGTTTAATAAGTTTTTTATAAGCCTCTTCAGCAGATTGACCCCATGCAAAATGCCCGTGATGCTGAAGAAATAGTCCATTGATATCATGATTTTGATCGTAGATTTCTGCAGCTAACTTAGCCAAATCAAAGCCTGGTTTAACATAAGGAACGAAAGCAATTTCATCTCCAAAAATCTCATTAATGATCTTACGAGAATTTTTTAGATTTGCGATATATAAAAATGGCGTGGAGTGAGTATGTTCTATAAACTTTTCAGGAATAAATGCATGCAGTAACGTCTCGATAGAAGGGTTAGGAGATTTTGAATCAATCAAAGCAGAACGCTGAAAATTTACTAGATCTTCATCAGTTAGATAATTTAAAGATCTTAATTCTAGTATTTGTGATAGATCAATAGCTGGCAAGCCACTTTCTGTCATGGTATCTAGATCCCAGCCACTTCCTTTGACCCTCAGAACATCAATAGAATTATTAAAAATATCTTTTTCAGTTGTCTTGAATGAGATATTTCCTCCTCCATGCATAACTAAATTTTTATCAGAGCCAATTAGATGGCTGGTATAGATTCTTTCAATAAAATTTTTTTCTAGGCCCCGAAAGTTTTTATAATATTTTTTTAAATCTGAATTGTTCCATCTATTTTTAATCATGCTTGTCTGATAGTTTTTTTAGTTTAAGTAAGTTTTTTTTGTTTGGAGAAAAAGCACCAAATTCAGTAATAATTTTTGTAACAAGTCCGCTTGGGCTTACATCAAAAGCTGGATTTGCTGCTTTGCTTCCCGAGGGAGCTAGTTCTAATTTTTTTTCAAGCGTTCCTTTTGAATTCAATCCAGCTATTGTCAACACTTCAGATTGATCTCTGTGCTCAATTTTTATGGATTTTCCTGCATTTTTTTCTTCCCAGTCGATCGTCGATGTCGGCGCTGCAACATAAAAAGGTATATTATTATCTTTACAAGCTAAAGCTTTTAAATAAGTTCCTATTTTATTGCAAGCATCACCTGTAGATGTAATCCGATCTGCCCCAACAATAACCGCATCTACCAAGCCCTCTTGCAAAAGGTATCCGCTAGCGTTATCGGCAATGATACTGTATTTGATGCCTTGATTTTGCAGCTCCCATGCAGTGAGTGAGGCTCCTTGATTTCTAGGTCTTGTTTCACTGACATACATATGAATATTTAGGCCCTCTTCTGCGCTTTTAAAAACTGGTGCAAGAGCGGTTCCCCAGTCTACAGTAGCAAGCCATCCAGCATTGCAATGAGTCATTAAGTTAATAGAGGACGATTTATTTCTTTTAGCAATTTCAGTAAAAATTTTTGATCCATGAATGCCAATATTCTCATTAAATTCCGTGTCACGTTTTGCTAAGAAATCAGCATATTCAAAAGCTACTTTAGCTCTCTCAGACTTGGGCGTATTTTTAAGAATGGTCTCAATCTTTTTTAATCCCCAAAATAAATTTACAGCTGTTGGTCTAGTTTTCTGAAGAGTTTTTACTGCCTGATTTAATGAAGCCATAGAATCATTCTGTTGCATTGATTTTGCAACACCATAAATAGCAGTAATACCTATTAAAGGCGCACCTCTCACCTTCATCTCTGAAATTGCCATCTTAAAGTCATCAATTGTGATGAGCTCTGTGATCTTAAATTTATGGGGGAGCAAAGTTTGATCAATAATAAATACCTTTTTATTCCTAGACCAAATAGAACAATATTTTTTATTATTAACTAACATAATCCCTCATTAAAACTGTTTAATTATTCTCCTTCAAAGTCGAAAAGAGCAAAAACTTTTACTCCATTTTTATTAAGAAGCTTGCTTCCATTAAGGTCCGGAAGATTTATCAATGTTGCAAAACCAGTTACCTCTCCACCAGCTTGCTTTATTAAATTTAAAGCAGCAATGGCTGTGCCCCCTGTGGCTAAAAGGTCATCCAAAATTAGAACTTTATCTCCTTTAGCTATAGAATCCTCATGCATTTCCATAGTTGCTTGACCATACTCTAATTCATAATCTTCTGAATAGGTTTTATATGGTAATTTCCCTTTCTTTCTAAGCAGAAAAAAATTTTTAGATAATTTCATTGCGCATGCAACACCAGTAATAAAGCCTCGCGCATCTATGCATGCGATCTTGTTGAAAGAAATTTCCTCAACCCTTGATGTTAATTCATCTATACATGCGTTGAAGGCCTCAAAATTTTCAAGTAATGGTGTAATATCTCGAAATATTATTCCCTGTTTTGGGTAATTTTTGATGCTCCTGATAAGCTTCTTTGACTCTTTATAATTTTTCATATCTAAATAAATCTATTAAGAATACTGTTAAGTTTTTTGAGTCGATCGTTGTCCCAGTATTCTTTGTGAGTAACAATTGATCCATCTAATGCATTATTGCAGCCTTGCTTGCAATTCTGGTCGGATATCATATTACTAGATTGACGGAAATACTGACTAATAACATCTTGCATTTTGGCAAGGTTTGCATCAAATATTTTTTTAATCTCTTCAAGCGTAACGTGAGGCGTCTCAGTATTCCAGCAATCAAAATCTGTCACCATAGCAACTGTTTGATAGCAAATTTCAGCCTCTCTGGCTAACTTTGCTTCAGGCATATTTGTCATTCCAATAACCTGGCAGCCCCAGACATCTTTATACAAAAGACTCTCTGAGCGTGAGGAAAATTGGGGGCCCTCCATGGCAAGATAAGTGCCTGCAAAATGTGCTGGAATGTCTAGATATTTAAATACTTTACCAAGCGATGTATGAACCCTCTTGCAATTAGGATTTCCAAACGGAACATGTGCAACTAATCCTTTGCCAAAAAAACTACTAGCCCTATGTTTTGTATTGTCAATATATTGATCTACGAGCACAAAATCTCCTGGCTTCATTTTTTTATTCAGTGATCCACACGCTGAAAATGACAAAATTTCATTTACTCCAAGCTTTTTCATCGCATAGATATTTGCTCGATAGTTTATATCTGATGGAGAATAAGAATGATTGCGTCCATGCCTCGGTATAAAATAAAATATTTGATCTTCAAAAACAGCCTCCAAGATTTTATCAGATGGGTCTCCCCATGGAGTAGCAACTTCTATCCATTTTTTTGATTCTAATCTTGGCAGATCATAAATTCCTGAGCCACCAATTATACCTATGATTCTTTTACTCATTAAGGTCTTTATTTAAATAATTACCTTTTCTATAGGCTTTGAAATTCTTAATATAAGAGTTAAAAGATTCTTCACTGATTCTATTGAATAGATTAATAAAAGTGATGTTAATATTTTCATCCAGACCATAGACTAGTCCCGTCTTTTCAACAAAAACCTGTAAATTAACGTTGAGGCTAGCTAGCATATTAATAAAGTTTTCGTTACCGCCTCTTGTATTTTTTAAAATAGAAATTCTGCTATCAAGCAGATTAATTAAATCATTATTTTCTCTTGGATGCATTAGATATATGTCTGGCAGTAGAGCATTAATTTGATGGGCCGCATGAGACAAAACTGACTCATAATTTTTATGTGTAACATTAGACATGCGGGCTCCAAACTGAGAGTCACTATACCAAGTACTTGCTGTTCCAACAAATACTTTAGATAGCTGATGATTCAATCTGGGTAACTGCTTAAATTCAATATTTGGATGATCTTTAAGAGCATGGTCAAAATATTCTGGATCATAAAATGTATAATGCTTTTTTGATATCAAGAAGTAATCCATGAATGATAATGGAAAACCAAAAATTTTATTCGTCAGCCAATTTCTTTTATTTTTGTCATACGGTATAAATTTTCTAAAATAATAATCTTCCTTTAATAAAACTCTTTGGCCCTCGTCAAAAGAATGAAAGTTAGAGAATTGCAAATATCTGAACATTATGCCAAAAGACCAATCATCGATATTGGAGGCTAAAAAAACATCAAATTGAGTCTTTCGGATTTTAAAAATTTCACAGATCATTTTGAAAAAAGTGGGGCCACAAATAAGTGAAATATTTTTTTCGCTTACAGATATAGGTTCTTTAGAAATGATGGTAATTTCAAAATCGTTATAATTCTGAATGAGCAAATCATATTTTGGCTTATAGTACTGTTTAGGTAGGAAAACTAGGAGTTTTTTTTTCATTTATTCCTTCAATAGCCCTTCATCTCTAAGTTTTTTTCTGATCTTGGTTGCGCTTATTTCAGTTACAGAGCTATCAAAAATTTCTTCGTCAAAAGAATAACCAACGCCTCGGCCATATGAAATATTAACAATATTTGGTACTTGCATAATTTCATATTCTTTCCCCCTTATAAATCCATCTCTCAGTAGTCCAGTCTCAATATTTTGACAAACTTCTTCCCAATAAAATGGATTATCATCTTGACCACTGCCTCCTGATGCTCCTTGAACATCTCTAACCTGTATAATTACTTGTCCAGTTTTGACTAGACATCTTTTAAATAAAGCTTGATGTCCGTCATGCCAAGGCTGCCATCTTCCAAGCATTTGAACTGTTGGTTTTTTCCAATCAAACATTTATTAAAATCTCCTTAGCAATATCTTCATGATTATGCTCATTCCATTCAGTTATATGAAAATCAATTCTTTCTGGGTTTTGAAAAAGCTTATTTGTATCTTCAAATCGTCCCTCTTTGATGGTATCCATCCATATTACGATGTCAGCGTCAAAGTTTTCTCTGGTTTTCTTTGTAGGGCATACAAAATCACAAACAACATAACGCCCATGGGCCTTTTCAAAATCTGCAAAAGTTCTCATCCTTAGTGACTGCCTTGTTCTTCCTGCATCTGAAAAATCCCAATCATTTGACATATTCCTTAACTCATCTGCGTTGTACCATGCAGCATCAAGCAATGGGACCAATCGTTTAGTAAGATAAGTCTTGCCGCTTCCGGGTAGGCCCATTACTAATATCTTCATTCTGTACCTAAGTCTATAGAATTTTATTTACCGATAATATTATAAATAACATTATCTTTATTTTGCGGATCTGGCTTAAAGCCATTTTCTGAAGCCTCTTCCAACAATGAATAGTAAAGATCAAGAATATCTTTCCTTTGATGTTCTTCAGTATTGCCTTTGTACCATGAGGGTTTCCATGGTTGGGTGCTCATTTTTGTAAAATGTAGTTGATACATTTCACTTATTTCAAGGTCTTCTCCATCTAGACAATTCCACCTTTTATCGAGCTCTGCAAAATAAGCATTTTTCCAAAAAAATCTTTTCTTCTTTATCAACTGTTTCATGTATATATTGTGTGAGTCGGCATCTGAAGCTATATCAGCTTTACTTTTTAATACACCTTTTGCCCTGTAACAATCAATTAACATCACGCAAGGCTGAAAACCATTAAATCTTTTAGCTATTCTGGCTGCAAATGGTTTATTCTTCATATTTGTTAAAAAAAGCTCTGAGATGTCTTTTAAATTAATCATATCTGTATCTGTGTAAAGAGCTTTACCTTTAAAATTACAAGCCTCAGCAATTCCCCATCTAAAGCCGCTGAAAGGTGTGTACCATTTTTCAGTTTTCCAGTTGGACCAATAAGAACTAGAGTCATTTGTCTGTCTCATCCAAGTAATGTCAAGATCTTGTGTAGAGTTTTTTCTCAGAGTATATTCATAAATAGACTCTATTGGTGAATCTTCACCATTTGCAGAGGATCCAATAAAAATTTTTAAAGACATGGCTTAAAATTGTATATTATTCTGGCAAACGGTTCTGAATATTTTTTATAGATTCATACAAGGAGAAAAATAAATAAAACAACGGCATCAATGTAGCATATTTAATAATTGTTGTTGAAATCAAAAACCATAGCATTCCATCAGCTCCGATCATGCCTCCAATAAATCCATAACCAATCTGAATAGAGATAAAAATTGCAGTAAGAGTGAATAGCTTAGTAGCCTCTTCATCTGTTACATTCCAGGATTCTCCAAGAGAATCCATCACACCTTTGTTTTCAAACATAATAAATAAAGGAAATAATCCAAGACGACCGTACAAATAAAAACCTGGCAAAATTAACATTAAAAAACCTATCCCATATGCGCAAGAGTGCAAAATATTTGCCCAAAGCAGTGGAAAAAATTTTCTTAATCCTGCAAAAAGAGCTTGATATGGGCTGATCAAGCCATCGCTCGATAGTGAACGAAAAGCTGCCATACAACCTCCGCTTAAAGCCACTGAAAGAATAAGAGAAGCAAGCACTAAAAAAAGCACTTCAGCAGATATTTCACCAATTGCCTCAAGAGCCGCAGTATCTGAGCTTGATTGAATATCTAAAGATGCTATTAGGCTTGTCAAAGCGATCTCAAGAGTCATCACTGGGAGACACAAGATAAACAAGTATCCAATGTTGCTTAAACAAAAACTAATAGAAGAGAAAAACTGTTGCATATTTATATACTCAATTCGAAATTATATTATGAAAGCTAAAGGGTTATCTTTTTAAACTTCCTTTTTCCCACTTGATAAACGGCTGAAGTACCAGAGGAGATGATATGTTTAATATCTGTAATTTTCTCTTCATCAATTCTCACAGCGCCCTGCTTAATCATTCTCATTGCCTCAGAAGTGCTGCTAGTCATTCCGCAATCTTTCAAAAGATTGGCCAGGGGAATTGAGCTCTCTGATATAGCAAAAGATACCTCTTCTATATCATCCGGAATATTCTTTTTTTGAAACTGATTGATAAAATTTGCTTCTGCAAGATTGGCTGATTGATCATCATGAAAACGAGCAATTAGCTCTTTAGCTAACTCAATTTTAATATCTCTAGGATTCTTTCCGTTGGCTTGATCAGCTTTAAGAACATTAATCTCATCAGTAGATTTAAAGCTTAATAAATCAAACCATCTCCACATTAGCTCATCAGAAATAGACATTATTTTTCCAAACATTTCATTTGGCGCTTCATCAATTCCAACATAGTTATCAAGAGATTTAGACATTTTATTTTTTCCATCTAAACCCTCAAGGATTGGAACTGTAATGACTACTTGAGGCTCTTGGCCATATGACCTTTGGAGTTCTCTACCAACCAAGAGATTAAATTTTTGATCAGTGCCGCCAAGTTCTATATCTGCTTTGAGGGCAATCGAATCATTTGCCTGAATTAATGGATATAAAAATTCATGAAGCGCGATAGTCTGATTGGACTTATATCTTTTATTAAAATCATCGCGTTCAAGCATCCTGGCGAGATTATATTGAGAAGCAAGTTTTATTATTCCCTCTGCGCCAAGCTTATTGCTCCACTCAGAATTAAATCTAACATCGGTGAGTTTTGGGTCTAAGATTTTAAAAACTTGTTTTTTATATGACTTTGCGTTTTCTTTGATATCAGCCTCATCCAGGGCTGGTCTCGTTTTGTTTTTCCCAGAAGGATCTCCAATCATTCCTGTAAAATCACCAATCAAAAATATTATCTGATGACCTAATTGTTGGAAATGCCTTAACTTATTTATGAGCACCGTATGGCCTAGATGTAAATCTGGTGCAGTAGGATCAAAACCAGCTTTAACAATAAGAGGTTTCTTTGATTTGAGTTTTGCCAGTAGCTCCTCTTCGCTAATTAGCTCATCAATTCCACGTTTAATTAGATTAAGATTTTCTTTCATGAGTTTTCATTTATTATAGTATTTAATCGAAAAAATGTTTGAAATCATATGACTGAAGACTCAAAAGCTCATTTTGCATTTAAACCAATGATTAGAGGAATGGTCATTTCAGAAAGCGCAGAGTTGTTTCCGATCGGAAAAGTGTACTGTGTTGGAAGAAATTATGCTGATCATGCAGAAGA
>Ga0315316_10001134_pt1 | contig 18373 bp, 24 predicted proteins | sample M160m3416metaG_FD_203702 | JGI IMG/M metagenome (GOLD analysis project Ga0315316, IMG submission 203702) | Ammonia-oxidizing marine archaeal communities from Monterey Bay, California, United States - M1 60m 3416 | ecosystem: Environmental > Aquatic > Marine > Intertidal zone | place: USA... | reverse complement strand
AAAATCCAAGAAATAAAATTATTGGAATAATATACTTCATGAGCTAATCTAAATTTGTTTGAATAAATATCTAATCAACAAAAGGTTTTGGAGTATCCAAAATTACCTTTGCTACTTCAGGTCTTAAGATAAATTCGGATGGTGCTTGTCCATTTTGAATCATTTCTCTAAGTGCAGTTCCACTAATTTGCTCTTTTACATCATTATCATGTGGACATGCTTTTGGAGTTGTGTAAGTTAAGCATTTTCTACAGTAAAAGAATGGTGGGAAAAATACCGGAGAAATTTCTAATTCAGGATAATCATCAAAGATTTTTTGTGCTGCCATCGGATCATAGAATTTTCCAACACCTGCATGATCACGTCCTATAATGATGTGAGTGCAGCCATAGTTTTGTCTCATAATTGCATGATGTATTGCTTCTTTTGGACCAGCATACTTCATTTGTGTATGTAATGTTCCAAGTTTACATCTATTTTCAGGATAGTATAATTTTATCATAGTTTCATAACATTTTACAATTACCTCATCTACAAAATCACCAGATTTTTTCTTGCCAATTACAGGATTTACAAATACACCATCACGAGTTGTAATAGATGTTTTTTGTAGCATTTCATGTGCTACATGTGGTGGATTTCTTGTTTGAAATGCACAAATTGTTTTCCAACCAGCTTTTTCAAATGATTCTCGAGTTTGAATTGGTGTTAATCTATTTTGTCTAATTTCAGTATCATTCGGTCTTTGGATAAAATCAATTTTCCCACTAACCAAGGTATCTTTCATTGACATTGTATATGCAACACCAGGATGTGATGAATCAGTAGTACCATAGACCCCTTGAGCTGTTTTTTCTTTATCAAAACTAAATGTTTCATCAACATGTAATACTGCAACTCCTATACCATCTGGATTTTTTAATAAAACATCTCCTGCATCTTTCATTTTAGAAGCAGTTTCTTCATCCACGTCAAGTACAATTGGAATAGTCCATGCTAAATCATTAGATAATCGTCCACGAGATACAACACTTTCAAAATCTTTTTGTCCCAAAAATCCTTCTAAAGGACTAAAAATTCCATCGGCAATATTCTCCACATCATTTGCTAAATCTTCACTAATAGTAATTGAAAATAATCCTGTAGAATCCACTTTAGTAATTCTGTTAATTAAAACTCCACCATGTGCTTGGATTGAATTGTCTTCAGACATGTTTAACCCTCTATTTATGGTCTATATGAAGGCCACACTCTTTGTTACCATCTTGTTCCCACCACCATCTACCTGCACGAATATCCTCACCAGGTTTTATTGCTCTAGTACATGGTTCACATCCAATACTTGGAAAACCCTTGTCAAGAAGACTGTTGTAGGGCAAATTATTATTTTTAATGTATTCTTGAATTTGATCCCAAGTCCAATCAACAATTGGATTAATTTTTAAAATTCCACCATGACCATGATCTAATTGAAAAATTTTAACATCTTCACGATTTTTTGTTTGATCACGTCTTAATCCTGTAATCCAACCATCTAGAGTATTCAACATTTTATTCATAGGATGTACTTTACGAATTTCACAACAAAGTTTTCTATTATCTACACTATCATAGAAAAGATTCAATCCTTTTTCCTTAACCATTTCTTCAACTTCCTTAGTATCAGGAAATAATACTTCAATGGAAATATTGTATTTTTTTCTAACAATATCCATAATATCATAGGTTTCTTGTGGAAGTCTTCCAGTATCAAGAGTGAAAAATCGGAAATCAGGATTAATTTTTAACATTATATCCATTACAACAGCATCCTCAGCACCAAAACTAGATGCTTTAGCAACTTTAGGATGTAAATTATCAGAGGCCCATTGTAAAGCTTCTTCAGTTGTTTTAATTGTAGAATTAAGATTATCTACTTGTTCTTGCGTAAATTTTGTCACATATTCATTTAAAATATTTCTTTTATATTGATTACCCAAAAATTTATGCTAAATTATAAACAAGTAGAATTGAAAAGAGAAAAGATGAATGAAATATCATATGTAGTAGTTTTTCCAAATATATTTTCTAAAAATAAAATTCCTCAATTAATAAAAAATATTAAAAAAATTCTGAAAATAAAAAATCAAAAATATAATTCTGTTAAACGTGATGGTGACATTATTTTAGTTGATGCAAATGATCCTGTTTTTGCATCATCAGCTATCAATTTACTTTTTGGTATAGAAAAAATTGCTATTGCAAGACAAGTAAAAAATGATTTTCAAAATATTGTTTCAGAAATTACAACAATTGGAGGTAATTTATTATTAAAAGGAGAAAAATTTTTAGTTAAAGTAGAAGGAATATCAAAGGGATTTCTAGTTAAGGATATAGAAATATCTGCTACATCTAACATAATTGAAAAAAAATCTAATTTAGGAGCTCATCCTGGAACTGATGAAAATTTTGATAAATTACTTTATACATATTTAACAAAAAATAATGCATACATTTGCATTTTTTCAGATAAAGGTAAAGGTGGAATTCCATATCAATCACAAAAAGAACAAACAATATGTGCAATTTATGATGAAATTTCTGCTGTATCATGTTATGAAACAATTAAGCAAGGTTATGATACAAAAATCATTATTTGTTATAGACAAAAATCTGAATTAATGAATTTAGCTAAAATAATTAATCAAATAATTCCAAGATTAGTACGAGAAAAAATTGAAATAGAATTTTATTATTTAAAAATAAAATCAAATGGAATTAAAAATTATTTAATTTACATAAATTCAATATTAGAAATTATGTTAAATCATTCAAACAAGAAAATATCTTTAGCTTTGTCACCACTGATATTTCCTGCAAATTTTATTGATAATGCATTAAATCACGTATTTACTAAAAACAAAATTCCAATTATTCCCCTAACAGGTGTAGATAATGAATTATTTAGAGAAGCAAAAGAGATAGGTTTGGAACGAAATATCAAAAAATTAGAAAAAATGATCAATATTAGCTCAAATGATGTTCCTAAATTTTCCAAAACAAGTGTAGAATATGCTCTCAAAACTAAACAAAAAATTGGTGTTGAATTAGGTGCAAATAATGTTCATGATATTTTAGACTCCTTAAATGAAAATCATTGAAAATTTAAACACCATATTTAATTAGAAATTGTGCTCAAAATAGGCGAATTTATCTATCCATGGGGAAGTGGTCATTATTCTCGAATGATGAGATTAAATGATGAATTAGATATTCAGATTAAAGATGAATTAGATATTCATTTTTCAAGTAAAGATCATGTCTATGAAAAATTAGTGAAAAGATTTCCGGATAAAAAAGAAAAAATTCATGATATTCTAATGCCTACTCCTATTGATGGAAAATTTGGACCTAGTGTTTCAAAATCATTAATGAATATATTATTACCAATTGAAAATAATCCCTCACTGATTAGACAAATTATTAATTATTTGAGAGAAGAAAGAAAACTGTACAACAAAGAAAAATTTGATTTAGTAATTAATGATGGAGATATGGGATCAAATATTTTAGCAAATAATAGAAATATTCCAAGTTTATTTGTTACAAATCAATTTAGACCTAAATTATATAATTCAAGATCATATCTTTATCCATCATTAATTTTTATTGCAAAACAAATCAATAAAGCAACAAAAATTCTTGTTGCAGATTCTCCTCCCCCATATACCATGTGCGAATATAATCTAAATTTTATAAAAGAAGCTGAACATAAAGTAGTTTATGTTGGACATTTTACAAATAATAGAAAGATTGAAAGTAAATCTAAAACAAATCTTGAAAAATTAATTGAAAATAATAATTTTGGATATTGGATGAGAACAGGTAATAAATCTACAAACGATGGAACAGGTCAAAGATATGAAGAAGTATTTCATCAAAATGAAATGAAAAATGAAAAAAGAATTATTTCACATGCAAGAAATGAATCTACTATTGATTCAGTATTAGATAAAAATGGAAAAAAATACTCAATTTCAGATGCATTAGAAAAGAAAATTGATTGGATACAAATTGATATTGGATTTTTATCAGAACAAGAAAAAGATTCAATTTTGAATTTATGTGGATATGCAGTTGTAAATGGTTCACATACAGTAATGGGTGAAATTATGGGTGGAAAATCAAAACCAATAATTGGAATTCCAATATATGATGAGCACACAAATAACATTAAATGGGCACAAGAGAAAAATCTTGGAATTTTAGCCCTCAAAACTAAACATGTAACAAAAGCAATTTCAAAGATTAAAGAGAATTATGACGATTTTGAGGATAATTTGAAGGAATTTTCAAAAAATTTTATTCCTAATGGTGCTCAAAATTCAGCAAAAATTGCGTCTGAAATATTAGAAGAAAAGAGATAATAGATTATTTTTAGGAATTTTCTCATCTGGCACGCGGGATTTCGATGGGCGAACGGACCGCAAGGGATGATGAAAAAATCCGCGTGTCAGATAAAATATCGATCAATAAAGAACGTGCGAACGCTTTTATGGAAAAAATTAATCTGAATTTCATTGGTTGTTTGTCCTGAATGTACAGCAAGAGCAAAAAAGAAAATTCTAACTAAATACGAAGAAGAAGTTGCAGAAGAAGATAGAGATAGACAAGATCTTTACAAATTATACGATGAAGTTGAAATTCCAATGGAAATGGATAAAAATACAAAAAATTTCATTTGTAAAAAATGTGGATTATATGCATCAAGAGAACAAATTTCAGATATCAGATACAAATTAAATCAAAAAGAAAGAACACGTGATGATAAAAGTGATGATTATCTTGAATGGTGGAATAAAAGTAAAAAAGATAAAAATCTTGATAATTAGTGGTAGTTTAAAATGGTAAAAAAGAAAGACGAGATTCCTGATTGGGTTACTGATGAAATTAAAAATGCTAAATTTGAAAAACCAAAAAAATTAAAAATTTCAGGATATGTTCTAGAAATGTATCAAGAAGATAATAAAATAGATACTCAATTGTATGAGGCTGTAGAAGATGGAAGACAAATAGTTACAATGGACTTATCAGAAAAAATTAAAATTTCAGAATTAGAAAAAGGACTTGTTTATGAATTTAATTTTGAACAACATAAAGCACCATTGAGTAAAAAAGTTTCAGAGTTTTTGGAAAAAGAAAAAGAAATTGAAATGAATGCAATTTATGATTTTAAATTAAAATCAATTAAATTGATAGATGAAGGTAGTTCCAGTCAAGCATCTGAAGATGAAGAATAAAACTAGTCAGTTTTGGTAGATTCTAATTGTTTTTTAAAAGATTTTCCTAAAATAGGATTAATTAGATAAGGAAATGTGTGTTTTAACCATACTGCAATTCGAACTACTGAAGGTGTAATAATTTCAAGTCTAGATGAATTTGCAGCTTTCACTATTGCTTTTGCAACTGTTTTAGAACTAAGAGATGTTGGGGAGTATTTTGGCATTTTTTCAAAAGATGGGTGTTCAAAAAAATCAGTTTTTACCATTATTGGACTGACAACTGTAATTCCAACTCCAGTACCATTAAGCTCATGTTTAAGACCTTCAGAAAATCCCAACATTGCAAATTTTGATGCACAGTATGAAGCAATTCCAGGTAATCCAAAGCTTGCAGCAACAGATGCAACATTAACTATATGACCAGATTTTTTCTTTAACATTAATGGAAGAAAATTTTTGGTACAATAAATCATTCCAAAATAATTAGTTTTCATCTGAGATTCTATTTCTTCTATTGAAAGATCAAATACAGAGCCATAAATTGCAAAACCAGCATTATTTACTAAAATATCTACAGAATTAAATTTTTCAAGAACAGTCTTTGACATTATTTCTACTTGTTCCTTCTTTGAAACATCACATGAACAGATTAACGTGGTTACATTGAATTGTTTCAATTCATTTTCTACTTGTTGAAGTTTATCTTTTCTTCTGGCAACTAAAATAATATTTGAACCTAATTTAGCAAATTCTATTGCAGTCTGTTTACCAATTCCTGATGATGCACCAGTGATCAAAACTATTTTATTTTTAAAATCCATAAATAAAAAAAATCATTTAATGATAAAGTGGTTTCTATTTATTTTGTGTTTTTGGGATTTTACTCAAGGCTAATTTTACTAATAATAGCCATGTAATTGCTATTGGAACATAATATGTTGCAATTCTCCAACCAATTACTGCGTCCCAAGCAAGAATTCCTTCAGTGATACTAAAATCAAATGGATTTAAATTATTTAGATAAGCCACAATACCAAATTCAGCTAAACCAGAACCACCAATTGTAATAGGTAAGTTACCAATTGCATTTGCACCCATAACTGCCATTATTGAATCAAATGTATTAATTATGTAACCAGTTCCCATTGCAATAATCATAAAAGATATTCCATAAAATGACCAAGAAACTATTGAAAGTAAAAATGAAACTGTAAATATTTTTTTAGATTCTGGTGTTTTGATATTTTCTCTAATCATAGTACAAGTTTCTTCCATCCAATCATTTGTTTGATTAATTATTTTAGTTCCTTTTTCTTTTCCTAATTTTGTAACAAGTATTTTTAAAACATTTGGAACTTGAAATGTATGTTTAGATGATAAGAAAAACATAACCATCCATAATGTTGTAATAGAAATACTAGTAGCTAAAATGACTATTCCTACAACATATGCTCCATTCAATAATGCAATTATTCCTGCTAACATGGACAATAAACCTGCTGCAAGTACTTCAGTTACAATATCAACAAGTGCAATCCAAGTAGCTTTTGAGAGTTCTATTCCTTTTTTCTTCAAATAATAAATTACAACAAACTCTGCACCAATAAACATTGGAGTTGTAAATTTGATAAATTCACTACCAACTCGAACACCAACTAGTTTTAAAAAGGAATCAGTATTTCCAAGATATTTTTTTGTGATATATGCAAATTTAATTCCCTGTAAACCTAGTTTAATCATCATTGCAATAATTGCACCTACAAATGGAAAAATTCCAATTGCCAGAATATCTTCTATCTTAATATCAAATTGAATAGCAATTAGAATAATTGGGATTAATGTAACAGGTATAGCTACTATTCTCCAGTTCATTTGATAGTTTTTTTAAAGAATCAAATATGAAAGTTGATGAAAAATTACCCATAGATTTTCATGCCTAGATTTAGGCATAAAAATAATTAGTTTAAAATTTTAAATTATTGCAAAATAAATTTCTTAAAAAATTCTTCAAAAATCACCTAGTTTGAAATATAAGCAAAGAAAAGAAATCTACACAGATTGAAAACAATTTTTGTTACTGGAACAGCAGGTTCAGGAAAATCGTCACTTGTATCAAAATTACATGAATATTATACAAGAAATAGTGCATTTGCTGCCATATTAAATTTGGATCCTGGTGTTGAGAGTATGCCTTACAATTGTGATGTAGATGTAAGAGATTATGTGGATTATGTCTCAATAATGCAAGAATACAATCTTGGACCAAATGGTGGATTAGTTATGGCAAATGATTTGATTGCATCAAAAATTGATGAAATACAAAATGATGTAAACAGTATAAATCCAGATTATCTTATTGTCGATACTCCAGGTCAAATTGAATTATTTGCATATCGTTCTAGTGGCAGATTTATCATAGATCAAATTACATCAGATGAAAAAGCAAGTATTTTTCTTTTTGATGGTTCAATAATTACTACGCCAGTAAACTTTGTATCAATTGCATTGCTTGCAACATCAATTAGATTACGACTTAATTTACCAACAATAAATGTAATTACAAAAACAGATGTAATAGATACTAAATTAAAAGAAATTTTGCAGTGGTCAACAAATATGAATACATTAGAAAATGCAATATCTAATGATACAGATGGTGAAACATATTCATTGACTACAAGTATTTTACGAGGATTGAACCTTAGTGAATATGAACAAGGATTAATTCCAATTTCAAATTTAACTGGTGATGGAATTGTTAATCTTGAGAGTGCATTAAGCAGAATTCTTAATTTAGGTGAGGAGGTAGAAGATTAATTGGTATCAAAAATAACAATTAGAGCACCATCATCTACAGCTAATTTAGGTCCTGGATTTGATACGTTTGGATTAGCAATTGATGCATTTTATGATGAAATTACATTAACAAAAACAAAAAGTGGTGTTACAATAATTACAGATGATAATATTCCTACAAATCCAGAAAACAATACTGCGGGATTAGTTGTAAAAAATATGAAAAAGAAATTAAAAATTAAAAGTGGTGTTGAAATTCAAATAAAAAAAGGAATACCTGCTGGATTTGGAATGGGTAGTAGTGCTGGATCTGCAGCAGCAACTGCAGTAGCATTTGGAAAATTATTTAAAATTAAATTAAATTCTAATCAACTTGTAGAATTTGCTGGATTTGGTGAAAAAGCTAGTGCTGGAACAATACATTACGATAATGTTGCTGCATCAGTTTTAGGAGGATTTGTTATTGTTAAAACAAATCCATTAAACGTAATTACAATTGATTCTCCAATTAATCTAAGAATGTGTATTGCAGTTCCAAAAATTGATGTTCCTAAAAAGAAAACAAAAGTTTCACGGGGAGTAATTCCTAAAAAAGTAAAATTAGTTGATGCTGTATTAAATTTATCAAATGCTTCAGCAATTGTTGCAGGATTTATGAAAAAAGATCCAGAATTAATTGGAAATTCAATTAAAGATGTAATTGTAGAACCGGCAAGACAACATATGATTCCAGGATATGACAAAGTAAAGCAAAATGCACTGAAGGCAGGAGCATACGGTGTAACAATTAGTGGTGCAGGCCCATCAGTAATTGCATTTTCAAAAAGTTCATTTGATTTAAAAAAAATTAGTGCTGCAATGTCAAAAGGTTTCAAAACAGCAAATATTGAATGTCAAACAATAATTTGTAAACCAAGTAAAGGGGCAATACATACAAAATAATTAATGGATGAAATATGAAAAAAGCTGTAATCGTATTTAGTGGTGGAGTAGATTCTGTATGTGCTGTATCATTTTTAAAATCAAAATATGAATTATATGGGATTACATTTTCATATGGTCAAAAAGCAAACATGGAAATTAAGGCAGCAAAATCTTTTGCGAAAAAATTGGGATTAAAAGAACATAAAATTATTGATATTGGTTTTATGAAAAATCTCTATGGTAATTCAAATGTTTTAACAAGTTCAAAGAGAAAAATTCCAACAAAATTTGAATATTCAATTGTAGTTCCAATTAGAAATGCAGTATTCCTTTCAATAGCATCTGCATGGGCTTTTACACTTAATGCATCTCTTGTTGCATATGGTGCACATACAGGAGATACAAATTATCCAGATTGCAGGCCAAAATTTGCAAAAAAATTAGAAAATGCATTTAATGAAGGAGAAATTGATGGGATTAATTCAAAATTAAGAAAAAATATTGAGATTTGGTCACCATATCGTAAGGGATTATCTAAAAGTGATTTATTAAAATCAGGAATGAAAAATCTAGGTGATTCAATTTTTAAAACTTGGAGTTGTTATGCAAATAAAAAATATCACTGTGGAATTTGTGAGTCTTGTAATAATAGAAAAATTGCATTTATGAAAGCTGGAATCACAGATAAAACAAAGTATCTTAAATAAATAATTTATCTAAGAATTTTCTTTTTTAGAATTATACTTCTAATTAGTACATACCAAACTAAAAAGAATGATGCAAAAATTCCTGTAATTACATAATTATGTTGCTCAGTAGTTAATCCTTCAAATGTATCAGTAATTAGAACTGATGAGAAAAAAGCAATTACAATAAGAGCTACACATTCTACTGCATACCATATCCAACCTGGAAAGGATTCTTTTGGAATGTGAACATATGGATTTGCTTTTCCCATATTGATGGTGAAAAATATTGATTATTTAATTTTTGAGTATTCTAAAATGATGAATTTGAAGCACGTTTTCTAATTAGTGCCATAATACCCTCTTTTTCGTCTTTATTCTCATAGATTCCTCTAAATGCAGATGAGGAAAGAGTTGCATCATTTCTGACACCACGCATTTTCATACAAAGATGTTCTGCATCAGCAAAAACTACTACACCTTTTACTCCTTGAGAGTATAATTCATCAGCAATATTTTTTGTTAAACGTTCTTGAATTTGCAGTCTTTTTGAATATTTTTCAACTAATCTAACTAATTTAGATATTCCAAAAACTCTACCATTTGGAGAATAAGCAATGTGAATTTTACCATAAAATGGCAACATATGATGTTCACACATGGAATAAAATTGGATGTCTCTTGCAATTACCACATCAGAATCTTCAGAAAATTGTACAGATAATTCAGAATCTGAATCATACCCACCAAAAATTTCTTTATACATACTTGCAATTCTTTTAGGAGTTTCTCTTAGTCCTTCACGGGTTGGATCCTCACCAACTTCAATAATTAATTCTCTTACAAGTTTTTTTACGCGTTCTTCATCCATTTTGTAATTTTATCCAATTTTTCTAGTATTTGAACGTAATCTGGTTTATAGGCTAATGCCAAGATTATGGAGCCCCAATAAACTTGTGTAATTGTGGAACAACCTTAACATCAATATAATGTGGAAATACTATATCATACAAATTTAATAATAGATCTAGCGTAGGTTCAGAAATTCCATATGTTGGTTGAATTACAAATCCATGAATATCTTCTTTGGAAATAGTATTGAAAATATCATCAACTAATTTTTTAAATTCATTTAATTGAGTTTTAGAACTTACTACAATTTTGACATATGTTGTTTTTTTAGATGTTACAGAAGATTCAAGACATTTCATTGTATGACCTATTAATTTTTCATAATGTTCAGAATCTACAAAATCAGAATCTTTTGTTTTAAATTCAATTTTAACAATGTCAATAAAAGGTAAAACATGATTAAATCGATCGATATCAAAACATGATGATTCTAAATATGTAGGAATTTTTTTATTTTGAATATGTTTTGCAAGTTGGGCAACAGCCTGATGCTGAATTAATGGATCACCTCCAGTAAAATTTACTTTGTAAGTTTGATCATGTAAATTTGAATCAATTAATTTATTTGCTTCATCAATAGTATATTCTGTACCAGAATTAAGTGGCAAAGATTCTTTTGTATCACAATAAAAGCATGTGAAAGGACATCCAGCAAGTCTAACAAAAAGAGTCTTTGTACCATAAAGAATACCTTCTCCTTCTACAGATGTAAATATTTCAAATAATCTTACTTTCAAGTAATAATGCTAATTTTTTTCATTATTTATTTAATGAGTTTAATCTATACAATTTTCGGTTCTTTTGTATAGAATAATCCAGAAATAAAGAACACCACACCTAAAATTCCAATAGTACTTCCAATCAATTCAACTTGACTTTGTAATTCTCCACCCATTGGAGACAACAACCAAGCCATCAAGGCACCAACTATAATCATTGGAATGCCTACGCCTACAATAATTGATTTTGAGACCATGTTGAAATTCTTTAGAAAATGTATATGAAGCTTATGTTATGTGATCTAATTTCCAATATTTTTCATTAATTCTTTTAATTCAGAATATACGATTTTAGCACTATTAATTTGATTTTTTGAAAGCAGATCTCTAATTTCAAGAATTAATTCGTGACCTTTATCAATTTGAGTTTGATCGATATTATCACCTTGTACATTTGTTAGTTGTTTTTCAATTTTATCAAGTAATTTTTCAAGAAATTGTTTAATAAAATTAGATTGGTGTTTTGAAGAAGATTCACTAATTTTATTTTTTACAGAGTCTAAAATTATTTTAATTTGTCCAATAAGATCATTATTAATCACATTTTGATCATTAGTCTGATTACGTAATTCTTGAATTAAATTATGAATTTTAACAAAATCATTTTTTACATCGAGATCATGTTTTTTAGATATAGTTTCCATAGTTTTAACATATTTTTCTAATCTATCAATTTCACTAGATAAATCAGTATTAGATTTTTTATATATAGTAACTACTACTACTTTCTCGGATGATTGAGATATTATTCGAGAAATTTGCATAAAAGAATCCATTGATGTAAGAAAATCTTTTTTTGCTTGTTCAACATCATCAGGTAAAGATTCATCTAAAGATTTAACAGATGCATGACCTTTATCATATAAAATTTGTATATTATTTGGAATGTCATTTCCATATTTTTTATCTAATTGATTAAGAATTTGTTTGTCTGCTTGTACAGCAATACGTAACAAAATACTTGGATCATTTTGGGCATGTGCAGGATTAATCATTGAAGTTGACATGGTTCCAAGAATTAGAATAAAAATTGTTAATAATGCTAGTTTTTTCATGATTCATTCTCCATATTCTTGCGTAATTTTACCAAATTTTGTAAATCCTTCTTTTCAATTGTAATCACACCTTCACGTTCTAATCTTTTAACTGCTCGCCACATAGTAGTTCTTGGTTGCAAGAATTTTTTTCGTAAATCACTTTCAAGTACCTCTCCACCATTATTAAAAATAAATTTCACTAATTCTTTATCATCTTCACGAAGATCTGGTTTAATTTTAAAAATTGTTTCAATTTCTAAAATTTCATTTTTCTGAATTGTTTTCACTTGATCTATAGGTTTCTGATTTTTTTGTTGATTACGTAAAATTATTGTAATGCCAATTAAAACAATTATTATTATTCCACCAATTATTACATATGAAAAATAATTAGTTTCAACTTTAGGTTCTGTTATTGGATTGGTAATAGTATTTGTGCTAAAAAAATAATCAATTTCAGTTTTACCTGAAGATAATGTTAATTGATTTTGATCATTGATTATTTCCATGTTAATTGGAAGATTAGTCATTCCAACAATTGCAGAATTTTGTGGTAATAATAATTTAAAATCAGAAGGGGATTCTAAAGAAAATGTCCAAAGTTTTCCTTGTTTAGATACTAAATCATGAATATCATATTCTATAGTTATTACAGAAGAACCAAAAGTTTGAATCAAAGCAGAGTCATCGATAATATCAGCATCCAATAGGAATTCATCATCTCCTATTACAACTAAATTATCAATAATCTTTCCAAATAGATTTAATTCATAATCAGTTAAGAAAGGATCGATATCAATTTCTGAAGTAACGTGTGTAGTTCCATCTGGATAAATTATTAGATCAAGATCTCTAGGAGAACTAAAGGAGGATTGAACTGGTAGTAAAGCTGCTACAATAATCATACTTGCTACCAAAAGAGGTATTTTGACCATTGTATCAAAGATACTGTCATTCCTTACAAAAAGTATTCCATCGTCTCCTAGAGAGTTTTTCAATTGAGTCGGTTCGATTAATGAGGTCATCACTAATACCTTAGATTCATGCTTTCTACAAGTTGTTGGAATCTTTTAAATTCCTGGAAAAAGCCTAGACCTTTTTCAGTGATTTGAAAGACTCTATTTCTATCATTTTTGGTTGATTCTACCAAGCCAGCTTCTACCAATTTCTCACATTTGTCTAATACTGCATAGTGAGATAGGTTGGCTTTTCGAGAGATTGCAGATACAATGATTCCATTACGACCACCGTCGGCGGTTACGTCTAAGATATCACCCATTATGCCCATTTCGGACCTGTATTGTTGTTTTGACATGCAATAGTATAGAATGTAGTTGTTTATGAGGAACATTTTGAAACTTTACAGCGGAACACAAAGCGGAACATCTGTTTCATGTTAAAAAATCCCATAATTTAGGCAAAAATGAGAATTTACTCAAAAAAAATGGAAATAATAAGGCTAGAAAATTGTATCAAAATTCATTCACAAGGTCAGCTTTGAGATTCATAATAACTTTTTATTCCCAATTTCAATAAGAAATCATAAAATGTTTGATAAATTCAAAGAAGAGAAAGGTGGAGAAATGATGGAAGAAAGAAATGATGAAAATATTCAAGAATCTGAAACAGTAGAATCCACTACTAGTACTGAATCTACAATTGGAATTGGTGAATTAATGGGAAAACGTGCTAAATTGGAAGAAGCAATTGATTATGTTGGTTTAATGATAAAAAATCTTAAAGATAAGAGAACTATGCTTGAAAAAGATATAGAAGAAGAATCAGTAGATATCAAAAATCTTAAAGAAAAATTACAAAAAGTTAGTGAATACATTGATGAAGAAAATAGAGGAATTCAAGAACTATCTGATAAAAGAATGAAAGTAGAGAATGAAGCTGATGAAGTAGCTACTATAATCAATAATTTAAGAGATAAACTTTCAGGTATAGATACAATTGTTGGCGAAGAAGGTAATAGAGTTAAACAAATTAAAGAAAGTAGAGATTCTCTAGAAAATTAATAATTAGAAGAATTTAGTACTTGTTTGTTCTTTACTAGTAGATGGAACTGATGGGAACATTTCTCCAGTTGAACTTTCTGCAACAGCGGATGCTTCTTTTAATATTTTCTCAGATTCTGCATTAGTAGTTTCATCTATTCCAAATGCTGCATCACCTGCGAAACTTTCAGTCATAAATCCTCCAAGCATTTCTGCCATCTGACCAATTTCTTGTTCTGCACCAGGCATTACTTTTCCAAGAGATGATTTTAGATTTTTCATTAATCCCATTGTTGGTACCATAGCTACTACAGTATCACCAAGATCATTACAAGTAGATAATCGTAATTCAATTTGCTCCAAAGCAATTCTGGCACTACTCAAAATTTTTGTTACTTTACGAACTTCAGCTAATTCATTTCCTAAAACTTTACTTGTTTGAACATTATGATTTTGAGTTGCAGTTACAATTCTTTGAAATAATTTAGCATCTCGTTCTTGTAAACTAGTTAACATTAAATCTAATTTTTTAATTTGTGATTGTAATTTTTTAATTCCATCTTGAACTCGTGGTTTTAATGGACCTTTAGGCTTGATTGTGTCATTAATTTTATCAGCTATACCTGTTTTTGGTTGTTTTGACCATTTACTATCAAGACCAGTCATGTGTTTAATTTTGAAATTATTACTTAATTTCAAGTGTAAAAATTGCTTAACAGGACGTAAAATTTAGTTAACTAGGTAGAAAATATTTTTTAATATAGAATTTGTGATTTGATTTATGAAGAAAGTAATAGTTTTAGCAATTATAGCAGTAGTTGGATTTATCGCTTTTGATTGGATTACAGGTTTTACAGACAATGATGAAAAAGTCGATAATGTTGTATTTCATATAACTTTAGCAAATCCGGAACTTTATACTAATGGAATTCATACTGATGAATTTTCAATTGAACCTGGAACATATTTTTTTAGATTTGTTCCAAATGGAAGCAGTCCAGAAATTTTGTCAATAAAACTAACTAGTCAAAATTATGAATATACAGAAAATTTTAACCTTGTAGGAATTCCACATGAATCTGAAACTGCAAAATATTTTACATGGAAATATGAAGGAAGGAAAAACATTACAATTGATTCATTACAAGAAATTTCAATAAGCATCAATCCAAATGGAAATGAAATGGGTTCAGTATCTGTAGATTTGATAAAAAAAGAGGCGTGAACCCCATAACTGCAGAACATTAAGAGATTTCCTCTTGTGGTCAAGCGTTAAACGCCTGATTGCCTTTTTCGTTCTGCGGGGCTACGCTAATTAGTCGATAGGAATAATAACTTTCGACATTAATTATTATAGAAAATTTATCTATTTAAGATTTTTTAAAAATAATTAGTTAAAAATATTGATTTTTTATAATATTTTTAAAAAAAATTATTTATTCATCTATAAATTACGAATTTGAATTTTAAAACTATTGAAATTAACAGGTAAAGTTGCTCTAGTTACAGGTGGCAGTAGAGGAATAGGATTTGCCATAGCAAAAACTTTATCAGAAAATGGGGCATCAGTTGTAATAACATCAAAAGATTCAGAAAAAATCAAAAAAGCAGAGTCAAAAATTCCTAATTCGTTAGGAATTTCATGTGATATTAAAAAAAAGAATGAAGTAATAGATGTTGTAAATCAAACGATTGAAAAATTTGGTAAATTAGATATTTTAGTAAACAATGCAGGAATATTTCCAAAAATAAAACAACTACATGAAATTGAAGAAGAAGAATGGAATGAAGTAATAGATGTTAATTTAACAGGACAGTTTAGATTTACTAAAGAAGCAGTACCACATTTGCAAAAAACATCTGGTTGTATAGTTAACATATCATCAGATGCAGGATTAAAAGCATATCAAGGATTTAATGCTGATGCGTATTCTGCATCAAAAGCTGCTTTGATTGTTCTTACAAAATGTTGGGCTTTAGAATATGCTAAAAACAAAATTAGAGTTAATTGTATTTGCCCAGGAGTAGTTGATACAGATATGACAAAGCCATTTTTAAAAAATCAAAAAGATATAGAATTTATGAACAGTGAACATCCATTAGGTAGAATTGGTCAACCCGAAGAAATAGGAAAAGCTGTATTATATTTTGTATCAGATGATGCATCTTGGATTACTGGAGCTATTCTCACAGTTGACGGGGGAGAATCAATTAAATAAATTCACATGAATTTAATACAACCCAAAATTACAAAATATTATGGAAGATAAGAAAAAATTTAGAGCTAAATTAATAATTCTTTTAGGAGCAATTTGGATAGTTATCACGTTACCATTACCATGGATTGTTAATAATCCTGCAGTTTCAGATGCTCAATTTAACACAGTTTTAGGAATAATTGGAGTTATGTCAATTCCATTTATCATGTTAGGAATTGCTTGGTCATTAAAACCAGAATTAACAACATAAGGAAATCATAATTGAATAATATTCCAATTTCTAATAAAATACCTGAAGTAGATATCGCAATCAAGGCTGCACAAGAGGCAGGAAATGCAATTTTAGAAATTTATCAAAAGGATTACAAAACATTCACTAAAACTGATGATTCACCAGTTACAGATGCAGATTTAAAAAGTAATAAAATAATTAATAAAATTCTATCAAATACAAAATATTCAATACTTTCTGAAGAAGATATTGATGATCAAAGTAGATTGTCAAAAGATATGATTTGGATTGTAGATCCTCTTGATGGAACTTCTGATTTTATTGATAAAACTGGAGAGTTTACTGTAATGATTGCATTAGTACAAAACCAAAAACCAATTTTAGGAGTAATTTCATGGCCAACAGAAAAAATATTATTTGTTGCACAAAAAAATTGTGGTGCATTTAGATATTCAAATAATAAATGGGAGAAAATTTCAGTAACTAAAATTTCTGAACTTCCTAAATGTAGAACAATAGGTTCTAGACATCATTTGTCAGATAAAGAAAAAAATTTCATTAAAAAAATAGGAATTAAAGATTTTACAAGTATAGGTAGTTCATTAAAAGTTGGTAAAATTAGTTCAGGTGAAGCCGAAGCTTACATCACTACAACAAACAAAATGAAAGAATGGGATACAGCTGCATCTTATTGTATTATTTCAGAAGCTGGTGGAAAAATGACAGATATGTTAGGAAATGAATTAACATACAATAACAAAAATGTGTACCATGAAAACGGTATTTTAGTTACTAATGGATTAATTCATGAAAAAATAATTAAAGAGTTTAAAAAATTAGAGTAGGTTTCTTCCATTAAGAAAGTCCTTTACTTTATTTGCACTATCTGAAAGTGGTTCATGTTCAGTGTCAATTACTAAATCTGCTTTTTCTGGAGCTTCATAAGGATCATCAATTCCTGTAAATCCTTTAATTTCTCCTTTTCGTGCCTTGGCATACATGCCTTTGACATCTCTTTCTTCACATTTTGCTAATGAACACTTAACATACACTTCTGCAAATTGGTCACCTGCAGCGATAATCTCTCTAGCATTTTCTCTATTTTCAACATATGGTGAAACTAAAGATACTATACTTGGAACGCCATGATTTAGCAAAAGCTTAGCTAAATGAGCAACTTTTTTGTTATGCTCATCACGTCCTGCTTTTGAGAAATCTTTTGGTGAGAACCATTCTCTTAGTTCATCACCATCAAGCATTGCCAAATTTGGAATATCCTTCTGCAAATCTTTTACAATGGTAGTCTTACCTGAACAAGGAAGACCAGTCATCCAAAGAATGAAAGGTTTCATGTAAAAAAATATTAGAATAACCAATAAAGAGCTTACGTTAATTTTTGGCCCAATCTTGATTTTCTAAATATTCAATTTCTTTTATCATATCTTCCATTTTTTTTGAAACTGTCATAACTGATTTGAATTGTTCATACATTTCAAATTCCTCTTCTTTAGAAATAATTTCAGCCTC
>Ga0315316_10001133_pt1 | contig 18381 bp, 17 predicted proteins | sample M160m3416metaG_FD_203702 | JGI IMG/M metagenome (GOLD analysis project Ga0315316, IMG submission 203702) | Ammonia-oxidizing marine archaeal communities from Monterey Bay, California, United States - M1 60m 3416 | ecosystem: Environmental > Aquatic > Marine > Intertidal zone | place: USA... | reverse complement strand
TTTTACCCAATATGATGAATCATTTGATATAAATATTTTTACGTCATTTGGTAAAGTTTCTTCAAAAGAAGCAACAGTCTCCTTGATTTTTTTTACAGATTTGATGGCATCTTTATTTTTTTGCTTATCTATCCAAAAAGAAACAGATTTAAATCCATTTATTCTAGAAAGGGATAAATCTTTTTCTTGACCCAGCTCGATTGTAGCAATATCACCAAGAATTAATGGAATTTTATTAAACCTCTTATTTAATGGAACATTTGCTAGTTCATAAACACTTTCTATCTTACCCTTAGTTCTTATTGTGTACTCTTGCTCACCTGTTTCAATTGCTCCTGCAGGAAGATCAATGTTTTTCGATTTAATAGTTGATATAATTTCATTTAAACTAAGCTCATATTGCAGTAATTTTTTTTGGTCAATGTTGATCCAGAAAACTAAATCCCCATATCCGGATTCGATAAGCCCATCAATTTCTTCTAGCTTTTCTAGCTTATCTTTAAGCTTTGTAGCATAAAATCTTAATTCATTTTCATCACCCTTACTTCCAATTGATACGTTGATTAATGGTGCGCTAGCCTCTACTTCGTTTGTTATAGGATCCTCTATATCTTCGGGTAAATCATTTCTTATTTGAGAAACTTCGGATCTAATTTCTTGGGCTATTTCTTTAATATCTTCATTTGGAAGTAGTTCTGCAACAATAAACGATCTAGACTCAGATGAAGTTGAAGTAATTTTTTTTATACCGGAGATACCGGAGATTTGGTCTTCTATAGGTATTGTAATTAATTTTTCAACATCTTCTGCTGTAGAGTTCTCATATATTGTTACAATTGTTACCCTCTCAAACCCAATAGACGGAAATAATTCTTTTGGTAAATTCATTCCTACGTAAAGACCAAAGATTATAATTGTAGCCATTAAGAGGTTTGAAAATACAGGGTTATTAACAGAAAATTCAATTAATTTCATTTATTACTTATTGATCCTTACTTTGTCATTACTCTCTAGTCTAGCCTGACCATTTATAACAATCTTATGAAGAATTGGAATCTGGACCTGTGGAACAATAAAAAGCTTGTTGTCCAGCTGAGTAGGAGATACGTTTATTTTTTTTACTACACCATCCTTCGTTATGAAAATAAAGTATTGGTTTTCTTCCATTACAATTGCACTAGAAGGAAAGGAAATAAAGTCATTATATTCTGCCGTAACAACTTCAACTTCGACAACTTCACCAGGAATAAAATTACTTTCTTTGTTATTAATTTTAAACTCTAATTTGTATGATGGTGCATCATTACTCATCTGTCTTCCAATTCCTAGAACTTCTGCTTCAAAGTACAAGTTTTTGTTTTTTAATAACAACTTATTCTTTGATTTTCTAATTGTTTCTGCGTTTACAGAACTAAGATTAGCTTTTCCTATAAGGGTATTATTATCTAAAAATTCCAACATAGCCGTACCTCTCGAAATCTTTTGGCCAACATCAAAATAAAACTTATTCACATATCCATCAAATGGAGCCCTTATACTTAGATTGTCAAACTCCCAAAGTACTCTTTTATAACGCATTTTTTGGGCATTATGTTCAAATTTATTAGATCTATACAAGTTCAATTGTGTCTCTTTTTCTTTATCGGAGATAATATTTTTTTCATGAAGCTTTATGCTATTCCTATAGTTTGATGAAGATTCATCTAGCCTCGCTTTAGATGCTTTCAGCATATCTTCTATTTCCTTAAGCTCCAGAACCTTTCTGGTATCTGTCATCTGTATTATTATTTGCCCTTTTTTTACATAGTTACCTATCTGGTAGGCCCTGCTTTCGATAGTTCCGTCAGTTTCAGACATAATATCAATGCTTTTATTGCTATGGAGTTTTGCTAAGAAATAGACTTTTTTTGTAAAATTCTCTACATTTCGTTCTATTACTTCCACTTTTGGTATAAGAATTTTTTCATCTAGATCAGATTTTTTTCCAAATTTTAAGTAATAGATTGTTATTAAGACTAAAGAGAATATTAAAAAGAACAAAAAGAGACTTCTTTTCTTTGGAATCATTATGCAGATTAATATACATGATTTTAGAAGATAAAATTTGCATTTTTACTATTAAAAAACTATTATAAGGAAAAAAGGTACTTTGATTAATATATTAATTAATAATTAGTACTTAGGAGGCTTAACACTATGGCATTAACAAAATCACAAATTTCTAGTGCGTTAGCAGAAAAATTAGGTATTTCAAAAGCTGATGCAACACGTTTTATGGAGTCTTTTGCAGAACTCGCATGTGGAGAAGCTAAGGCAAGTGGAACATTTACTGTGCCTGGATTAGGAAAACTCGTTTTGGTTGATAGAAAAGCAAGACAGGGTAGAAATCCTCAGACTGGCGAAGTAATTCAAATACCAGCCAAAAAGGTTGTTAAATTCAGAATTGCTAAAGCATGTAAAGATTCAATCTTATAGATAAGATTTTTTGAATGGGATTATCATTGCGATAATTCCATTCTCGTACTTTTAATGTAGTCACCTATCTTGATTGCTAAGTTCTGTTTAGAAATCAATCCTAGTTCCTCAACTTCATTCATCTTTCCTACCATATAAGTGAAATTATTGTCTTTACCAAATCCAGAATTAGGAACTGATATATCATTAGCAATTATCAAATCAAGATTCTTATTAACAACTTTCTTCTTTGCGTTTTTAATCGTATTCTCAGTTTCAGCACTGAAGCCAATTAGAATTTGATTATGCTTTTTTTCTTTTCCTATTCTTGCCAAAATATCATTAGTCTTTTCCATTTGGAGATTAAGAGATTTCATATCCTTTTTTATTTTATTTTTTTCTAAGCTTTTGAATTTATAATCACCCACTGCTGCTGCTTTAATTATTACCGTAAAATTTTCAAAGTCCTTAAATACTTCCTTCTCCATTTCTTCTACAGATTCACACTGTACTGTATTTTTATGGTTTGAAATATCTTCATCTATGTGACCATATATAATTTTTGTCTTTGCTCCTCTGGCCTCAAGTACTTTAGCTAGAGACAGTCCCATTTTACCAGATGAGGGATTTGAGATAAATCTTACAGGGTCAAGGAATTCTCTTGTTGCACCGCAGGTTATAAGAATATTTTCTCCAATCAAATCCTGATTAGTGTCTTTTTTTTTAATAAATTCTAATATCTTATCTAGATCCGCTAATCTTCCTTTACCTTCCCAGCCGCAAGCAAGCTCACCACTGTCAGGTTCGACAAATTCTACACCTGTAGAAATAAGCTTTTTGATATTCTCTTGGATTAGTGGATTTTCATACATATTAACGTTCATAGCCGGGCAGATTATTACACTGGCTTTAGTCGCAAGAAGTATATTAAGTAAAAGATTATCAGCAATACCGTTAGCATATTTTGAAATAAAGTTTGCTGTTGCAGGGCATATTAGAATTAAGTCTGATGTATCAGCTAAGCTTATATGAGAGATTTCTGATTCTGTGTCATCATACATATTTGATAGCACTTTGTTGCCAGATAAATACTGAAAAGTCATCTTGCTGACAAATTTCTCAGCATTTTTAGTCATTACTACTCTTACATTAGCCCCTTCTTTCATTAGTAGTCTAATCATCTCGCAGGCTTTATAGACAGAAATTCCTCCTGTTACACCAACCAGTATTTTTTTATTTTCTAAGTCGAGGAGTTTATTAGTTTTTACCATCTGTTATTGCACCTTCAGAAGCAGAGCTGACTAAAGCGGAATATTTATATATGGCACCTGTTAGATGTTTTTGCGATGGTTTTTTCCATTTCTTTTGTCTTGCCGCAATTTCTTTCTTTGGGATTTTAACTTCAAGGACTCTCTTAGAGGAGTCGATTCTGATTAAATCATTATTCTTAATTATAGATATTAAGCCACCGTCAAAAGCCTCTGGTGTTATATGGCCTACTACGAAACCATGAGTACCACCAGAAAATCTCCCATCTGTTATGAATGCAACATCTGAACCAAGTCCTTGTCCCATAATGGCTGATGTAGGAGCTAGCATCTCTCTCATTCCAGGTCCCCCTCTCGGACCTTCATATCTTATAACAATTACGTGCCCCTTTTTTATCTTTTTCTTTAATATGGCTTCCATACACTCTTCTTCTGAATTGAAAACAATTGCATTACCCTCAAAAACAAGACCTTCTTTGCCAGAAATTTTAGCTACCGAACCATCAGGTGAGATGTTCCCCTTAAGTATCACTAGATGACTATCCTTTTTAATAGGATTCGATATGTCTCTTATAATTTTAGTTCCTAAATTATCTTTAACATTTTTTAAATTTTCTCTCATTGTCTTTCCGGTGACTGTTAGGCAGTCTCCATGAATCAGATTATTGTCCAACAATCTTTTGAGTAATGGAGGTAATCCACCAATTTGACAGAATTTAGCCATGACATGTGTGCCACTGGGTTTTAAATCAGCAAGAACTGGTACTTTTTTCCCGATCCTTGTGAAGTCGTCAATCGTTATTTTAATTTGTGCTGCTTTTGCCATTGCAATTAGGTGTAAAACAGAATTTGTTGAGCCACCTAAGGCAATAGTGACTGTTATAGCATTCTCAAAAGCTTTTTTAGTCATTATATCTTTAGGTCTTATATTTTTCTTAATTAAAGTCATTAGTGCTTTTCCCGAGTCGAGACAATCTTTTTTCTTGTTTGGTGATATAGCAATCTGTGTTGAACTACCTGGCATACTCATTCCTAAAGCTTCAATTGCTGAGGCCATAGTATTTGCAGTATACATTCCACCACAGGAGCCTGGTCCAGGTATAGCAGATTTCTCAATATCTTCTAATTCTTTTCTAGAAATTTGTTTATTTGAATATGAACCCACAGCTTCAAAGACAGAAACCACATCGATAGGTTTATTCTTATGTCTTCCAGGCATTATTGAGCCACCATAAATAAAAATGGATGGTCTATTGAGTCTGGCTATAGCTATAAGACAGCCTGGCATATTTTTATCACATCCACCAATTGTAATTAAACCATCAAAGCCTTCAGCTGCAGAAACAGTTTCTATAGAGTCTGCTATGACTTCTCTAGATATCAGAGAGTACTTCATTCCAGGAGTACCCATTGAAATACCATCTGATACGGTAATAGTATTGAAAATTACCGCCTTCCCTCCGTTGGTATTAGTACCCTTAGCGGCATGATCTGCTAATCCGTTAATATGCATATTGCAAGGAGTAACCATTGCCCAAGTGGACGCTATTCCTATTATAGGCTTATCAAAATCTGGGTTACTAAAACCTACAGCTCTAAGCATCGCTCTATTTGGTGCTTTATCAAGACCATTTGTTACATATGTTGAAAACTTCTTGTTTTTCATTATTTCAACTTACTTTCGACCGCTTCCCAGTTAATTATTTCCCAGAAAGCATTTATATAATCTGGCCTTCTGTTCTGATAGTTTAAGTAATAAGCATGTTCCCAGACATCAATTCCTAAGATTGGATTTAGACCAGATGAAAGGGGTGTGTCTTGGTTAGGAGTAGAAAGTGTTACTAGTTTTCCTCCGTTGTCTTGGGCTAGCCATCCCCATCCGCTACCAAACTGCTTAGTAGCCTTTTCTGTGAACTCTGCTTTGAAGTTATTAAAGCTATCAAAAGATTCAGAGATTAAAAAGTTCATTTTCTCGCTGATTTTGTTCTCGGTTTTTGGTCCTATTGTTTCCCAGAATAATGAATGATTATAATGACCTCCACCACCGTTACGTACAGCGACTCTAATTGATTCTGGGATTTGATCCAAATTAACTAGAAGATCTTCTATGTTTTTTTCAAAAAGCTCAGGATATGAATCCAGCGCTTTATTCAAATTTGTTATATAGGTTTGATGATGTTTGGAATAGTGGATCTCCATAGTTTGTGTATCAATATAGGGTTCCAATGCATCAAAAGAGTATTTTAATTCTGGTAATTCATAAGCCATGGTAATACCTCACTTTATTGTTTTTAATACATTAAATATACACTATGAAGAAATTATTGGTATTCGCTAGCATTTTTTTGAATGGAAGACTAATGATATAATCTTATAAGCTAGTTTAGCAATTAGAAAATTACATGAATCTAAATTTTTTATTGGAGCAAGTTCGTTAATGTCTGCACCTACAACATTAGAATTTGTAGAAATAATTTTTATTAACTTAAGAACTTCATCCCAAAGTAAGCCTCCTGGTTCAGGTGTCCCTGTAGCAGGCATTATACTAGAGTCAAATGCATCAACATCAAAAGTAATATAAACATTTTTATTTTTAATTAACTCTGCAAATTTATTAGTGTCCCAGTTGTTCTTATCTTTAGCAGAAAAAATATCAATTCTATCTTTATTGTTTTCTAAAAATATTGCTTCACTTCTGGAAATGCTCCTTGTACCGATAGATATTATATTAATATTTTTCAAATCCATGCATCTTCTCATTGTGCAAGCATGAGATAAAATATTAGACTGATATTCATTCCTTAAATCTGCATGAGCATCAAATTGAACTACAGTTAGCGGTTGTTTAAATTTAGCAAAAGCATTTATAGCTCCGACAGTTATTGTGTGCTCACCTCCAAAGATGAAAGGAAATTTTTTAATATTTAAAATATCTGTAATTATCTTTTCTATTTCATCTACTGCTTCAATATTATTTTTTGGTGGCAAATTGGTTTTAATTGTCTTTATATTGATTCTCGTGCAGGGCTCATATTTTAAATCTTCATCATAAAGCTCTAGTTGGTGCGATGCTTTAATAATCTCACCAGGACCCATCCTTGTCCCTTTCCCATAGCATACGGAGTTCTCCAAAGGGTATGGGACGATTATTACATCTGTGTTAGGGGTCCTTGAATCTTTGATTCCTAAGAATGTGTTCTTTTTATTTTCAAAAATCATTTTTTCTTTATTTTTTTTTCTCGAGTAATGCTATAGTTTTACAAGCGATACCCTCATTGTTTCCTATAGGGCCAAGCTTTTCAAAGGTTGTTGCTTTTACAGAGATATCATCAACATCCATTTTCATTATAGAAGCAAGTGACTGCTTAATTTTTCTTTTATATTTTAGCATTTTAGGCTTTTCACATATAATTGTTGAATCAATATTTACTATTTTAAAGTCTCTATCTCTTAACATTTTGATAATTTTTTTAAGAAAGAAGCTACTTTTTTTATTCTTATTCTTTGGATCTTTATCACTGAAGTGTTCTCCGATGTCTCCCAATGCAAGGGCACCTAAAATTGCGTCACATATAGAATGTATTAATACATCAGCATCAGAATGTCCTAGAAGACCAAATTTTGAAGGTATTTTTATTCCACCGATAAAAAGCTCTCTTTTTTCTGAAGTTTTATGAATATCAAAACCAAGTCCTATTCTATACATATCTCAACAACTTTTTGTAAACATCAAAATCCTTTTTTGTAGTTATTTTATTATTATATTCAAGATTCTCAAATATTTTAACTTTAAAATTATTTCTTTCCATCAATTGACACTCGTCAGTATAAGAAGTGAAGTCAATACTATTTAAGTAGCATTTTTTTAGTGCACTGTACTTAAAAATTTGTGGGGTTTCTGCTACCCACAACTTATCTCTATTTACAGTTCCTCTTAGAGAATTTCCACTAATTGTTTTAATAGTATCTTGGATTTTACTGCCAACAATTATCCCTGAATTATTTTTAATTTGTTGAATGATTTTGTTTATTAGAGCGAAATTAAAATTAGGTCTTACTGAATCATGTATTACAACAAAACCTGGCTTCCCTTCTATTTTATTAAAGGCGGTATAAACACTTTCTGCTCTTGTGTCTGACCCAATTACAACCTTTACTTTATCTAGCCTATATTTTTTTAGCTCGTTCTTTAAAGATGCTATTCCGATTGATTTATTGATAGTCAGAAGCACTTCGTCAACATTTTTAAGTTTAACAATTGATAGTAGAGAGTAGATATATATAGGTATGCCATTTATTTTTTTAAATTGCTTAGCAGTACTATTTCCAAACCTTATTCCTTTTCCTGCAGCTGTAACTATAAAAGATAACTTTGGTTGTAGCATAAGAATTAATAATAAGTAACTATTTTAATCATGCAAATCACCGACTTTAGAGAAAATCATTCTTCCAGTAGGAGTTTGAATTACGCTAGTAATAATGATATCAATAAATTCACTAATATGTTTTTTCCCGTTATCTATTACTACCATAGTACCGTCATCTAGATATCCAACACCCTGCTTATCATCCTTTCCCGATTTAGATACTTTAATTTTCATCTTCTCACCAGGGAGTATCACCGGCCTTAGCGAGTTTGCTAGCTGATTAACGTTTAAGACTCTGACACCCTGTAGGTTGGCAACCTTAGTAAGGTTGAAATCATTAGTCACCAAGTGAGCGGTTAATTCTTTTGCAAGTCTAACAAGCTTCAGATCTACCTCTTTTATATTTGTAAAGTCTCTATCAAAAATTTTAACTTTAATATCTTTTTGGTCTTGCATAGACTTCAGTATCTCGAGGCCCCTTCTTCCTCTTACTTTCTTGAGACTATCATTGGAATCGGCAATCCACTGTAACTCTCGAATAACAAATTGTGGAACAATTATTGTGCCTTCAACAAAACCAGCTTTTGAAATATCAGAAATTCTTCCATCGATAATTGCACTAGTATCAAGCACTTTACTGTGAAAGAATTCATTTAGTTTTTTATTTTCTTGTTCATTCCCACCACCCTTTTTTAGACCTACTGCAATTCCCAGACAGAGAACGGATAAAAAGACAATAGGATAAGTATAAAAAGGGTATCTACTACTTAGACCAATTATCTCGGAGAAATAAGCAAAAGTTAAAAAGAATAGCAATGCGGCTGCAGTACCGATGGTTCCACCAATTAAGGCCTTGGCACTTAAATCAGTGAAAAGTTTTTCGGAATAATATACAAAGAAAAAGGTTAGCAAACCACAAAAGATTCCGATACCAACAGAATATGGAAGAATCAAGTTTCCTGCTGACTTTAAATTACCTAAAGTAATCCAGAACCCTGCGATAGAACTTAGTATTGAAAAAATTATCCTTAAGGGACTCATTTAAAAATTATAATGAATCAAAGGTAATTAACAAGTTTATGTAACACATTTTAAATCTGTGTATAATATATTGAATCAAATGATAGATAGATATAGTACTAAAGAAATGCAAAATCTTTGGTCGGATGATAATAAATATCAGAAATGGCTAGAGGTTGAACTTGCAGTTTGTGAAGCATGGGCTTTTTACGGACATATACCTAAAGCATCTTTTTTAAGAATAAAGAAAAGGGCAAAATTTAAAACTAAAGAAATTGATAAACTTGAAAAAGTTATTAAACATGATGTCATAGCTTTTACAACAAATCTTGCAAAATCTATCGGAAAGGATTCAAGGTTCGTTCATTTAGGGTTGACCTCTTCTGATGTCTTAGATACATCTCTATCTCTTCTAATTGTTGATTCAGGAAATCTAGTAAAAAAAGAATTAAATGAAACTATAAAAGTCCTTACAAGGCTTGCTAAAAAGCATATTAAGACACCTATAATGGGGAGATCCCATGGGATACATGCCGAGGTAACTACTTTTGGTTTAGTTGTTGCGAATTGGTTAGACGAAATTAAGAGGGCAAAGGAAAGATTAGAAAGATCTATAAAAGTATGTAGTGTTGGAAAAATGTCTGGCGCCGTGGGTACTTATTCGAATGTACTTCCAAAAGTAGAGGCAAAGGCGTGTTCAATCTTAAAGTTGAAACCAGCAAAGATAAGTAGTCAAATTATCAATAGAGACTATCATGCCGAATTTTTTACAGCTCTAGCTTTTATAGCTTCCTCTATTGAAAGAATCGCAGTTCAGATTCGTCACATGCAGAGAACAGAAGTTTTAGAAGTTGAAGAACCTTTTTCAAAAGGACAAAAGGGGTCTTCTGCTATGCCACATAAGAGGAATCCAATACTATCTGAGAATCTGTCTGGATTAGCCAGAATAGTTAGGTCTAATGCGAATGCCTCTTTTGAAAATATACCATTGTGGCACGAGCGAGATATTAGTCATTCCTCAGTTGAGAGAGTCATTGGTCCAGATTCTTCAACATTAGTTCATTTCATGCTAGCTAGAGGGAACTATATGCTGGCTAATCTTAATGTCTATAAAGAGAATATGCTTTCAAATATATGGAAGACAAATGGTGTTATATTTTCCCAAAATATACTAGTAAAGCTAATAGAGAAAGGTTTGTCCCGAGAAGAGTCTTATAAAATGGTTCAAGATTTAGCTTTTCAGTCTTGGAATAATGATAAAAATTTTAAAGATTTACTTTTAGCAGACCCTAAAATCATGAAGATTCTGAACAAAAAAGAGCTTGAAAATTGCTTTGCATTTAACAATTTATATAAGAATGCTCAGATAATTCTAGCAAGAGTAATTAAACAATGAATTTATTTAGGCTAACTTTTTTTTTAATCCTTTTTCTTTTGGGATGTGATTCTTTTGATAATACTAAAGAAAAAGAAATTGTTTTGGATAAAAATAAGATTCTTAAAGATTTTAAATCAAAATTTTCATCTATCATTCCCGAAGATTCACTAGTGACAATTAGTGCTATTAAAGACTCTCCAATTGAGGGTCTAAAAGAAGGCGTAATACTGTTCAAAAAAATAGATGAAACTCAACAGCTAACTTTTTTTATTTCGAATAATGGTAAATACATAATCTTTCAACCACAAATCTATGATTTTTCTGGTCCAATTAGAAATCCTGATTTAATGAATTTAATAAATCTTACAGATGTTCCAAGAACAAATAATACAGTAGGTGCTATTAGAATTGTTGAATATTCCGATTTTCAGTGCCCTGCTTGTAAGTATGGATCAAATCAAGTTAAAAGGTTGCAATCAGAGTATGGAGAAAAGATAACTTTTTATTATAAACACTACCCTTTAAAACAACACAAATGGGCTGATGAAGCAGCATTTTTTACTTCTTGTGTTTACGATACTTTTGGTCAAGAAGCTTTCTGGAAATCGCATGATTTAATATTTGATAATCAAGACCAATTTAACGAACTATCATTCAATGAAGTTGTTGGTAGTGTATTTGTGTCAGAAGTTAAATTTAATTATAGTTCATGTCTTGATAAGTCTGAAAAGTATAAGAAGTTTGTGAAATCAAGCGTTGATGAAGGAGTTGGTATTGGGATTAGATCCACTCCAACTTTCATTGTAGAAGGACATATTGTCCCTGGTGCTGATTACATGAAAATAAAAGAAGCAATTGACAGCTTTATTAAGAATTAGTACTGTTTGATTCAAGCTGTAAAAGAGATTTTGCCTAAGCTGATTAAGAAAATATGACCTTTTTGGAAAAAATAGATGAAGTTGTTCTGCTAAATCAAGATAAGATTGCGGATTGGTTTAGGAAGAAGCAAGGTGAAGTTAAAATACCCTTTTATACTTCTGTCGATTTAAGAGTTTCTGAGAATAAGATAACTGCTGTAGATACTAATATTTTTCCGGGGGGCTTTAATAACCTTTCTACTACTTTTATTGATCAAGCGGCAAAATTAACAAGAGATTTTAAGTCTGAGAGCCATTCCAGTAAAATTAAGAAGGTTCTAATAGTTCCTGAATTTCATACAAGAAATAATTTTTATTGGGACAATATACTTTCACTAGTAAAGATTCTGGAAAAGGCGAACTTAAAAGTTAGGGTTGGTTTATACGATGGAGATTTTGGAGAGTATGAATTTACTGCTTCTGATAATGAAAAAGTTTTAGCTAGTAAGATTAAAAGAGTAGGAGATAAAATCTTTTTGGATGACTTTGAACCAGACCTAGTTCTGCTTAATAATGATTTATCAGATTCTTCACCCGCAATATTAGAAAACTTGGACCAGCTCGTTGTTCCACCAACTGAAGTAGGGTGGCATTCACGTAAGAAAAATATTCATTTTGAATTTTACAATAAGTTAGTAACTGAATTTTCTGAAATGCTAAATCTAGATTCTTTTAATTTTTCATTGGCTACTAGGTTAGTTGAAGATATAAATTTTGATATCCTTGAAGATCGAGAGAGACTTGCAGACTTAACAAATGAAATGATAAGAGAATTAGTAGGCCGCTATGAAGTAAAAAATCCATTGATTTTTATAAAAAATAATACCGGTACTTATGGTATGGCCGTAATGCAAGTTCAAAAAGGAGAGGAATTATTATCTTTAAATAGAGATGGTAGAAAGAAGATGAAAGTTTCTAAAGGCGGTAGTTTTTTAAAAAACATAATTCTTCAAGAAGGAGTTGAGACGATTTATAAGAATAAAGAACCTGTTTATTATCTTATAAACTCTTCTTTAGCAGGGGGCTTTTATAGGGTTAATGATTCTAAAGGTTCGATGCATAATCTAAATACTAAAGGAATGTATTTTAAATGTTTATGTCCTGGTGCAGATGGTAAGAATTGTAAGAATGATGATTGTAATCTTTATATACACCCATCTTTAGAAGTCATCTCCCGTATAGGTTCATTGGCTACTGGCTATGAAATTGACTATTTGTTAAAAAAGAATCATAGCTCAGATGATTCTTCACTCAGTGCTTTATTGTAAGCAATAAGAGCATCTCTTCTGGCAAGTATCCCTATAATCTTTTTTGATCCATTCCTCGAAACAACAGGGAGCATGTCACCCTTATCCCAATGTTTTAATACTTCCAACATTGACTCATCTGGAGTTACAGTATTGACGTTAGTTGAAGCGAGATCTTTCATTATTACCACTTCTCTTAACTCTTCTTCCAGAACCCATCCTCTATAATCTTGAACAGATATAATCCCAGATAAATTATCATCTTGATCTATTAGAGGAAATGTCGTGAGATGTGTCGATGGAAGAAACTCGATAAATTTTCCTAAAGTCATCTTTTCGGGGATTGTAACTACATCTTTTCTCATAATTTCATTCACTTTCATATTGCTTAATATGTTTGATTCTTCATTTTGGATAATTTCTAAATTTTCTTTTTTTAGATAACAAGCTTCAAAGGATCTACCAATGATAAGTCTGTAAATAGTGGTACCAATAACAGAACTTACCATAACTGGGAGCACCGCTTGATATGTTTGAGTCAATTCAAAAGTAAAGAAAATAGAAGTCAAAGGCGCTTGGGTCATTGCCGCCAAAAAGGTTCCCATCCCTACAATTGCATATGAAGTCGTTAGCTCCCCAGGAATCAACTGAGGGTAGAAGATTGATTCAACTCCAAAGCCAAAAAGGTAGCCACATATTGCACCCATAAATATTGATGGCGCAAATATTCCACCAGGCCAACCGCTATTTAGAGTTATTGATGTAGCCAATGGTTTTAATAATAATATTCCTAAAGCTATCCATAGTGAGTACTCATAGGTCATCGCTTTTCTAATTGCATCATAGCCGTTCCCCAGAACATCTAGTCCAATACCAAATGGGACCAAGGCCAGTATTCCTAGTACTGCTCCACCTATTATAGGTCGTATTTTTAAGTTTGGAACAAAGTCATCAAATTTTTTCTCTATAAAAAAATGTAATTTTGTAAAAAAAGATGACGCAAAGCCTATGGCAACACCCATTAAGGCATATATAAATAATTCATTATAGTTAAAGATAAGAAAATCTACCCTGTTAAATATGTTTTGATCAGAACTGAAAAATCCCGCTATTACTGTTGCAGTAGCAGCTGAGATTACTACAGGTAAGAAACTTCTAATTTTAATATTTCTTAAAAGAGCAACTTCTTCAACAAATAAAACACCAGTAATAGGAGCGTTAAAAGTTGCAGCTATTGCCCCAGCTATTCCACAAGCAATAAATATTTTAAGATCACTTTTCTTAATCCTAATCCTTTGACCAACAATACTTCCAATCGAACCCCCGAGTTGTGCCATAGGACCCTCTTGTCCGACTGATCCGCCAAACCCAAGTGAAACAATTTGTGAGAAGCTTTTTAATATGGTTTCTTTAATACTAATTACACCGCTACCTCGTGATATTGTATGAATAAACTTGTGAAATTTATAACCCAGAATATCATCTCTTCCTGAAAGATAAGAAATAAAAAATAGTATCAAGCCTCCAACAATAGTTCCAAAAATTACCATATTTCCTGATTCTAAAGGCGAGATAAATAATAAGTGGACAGTTTGATAGAGAAAGTGAAATATAACGTTTGAGAAACCTGCGCATATTCCCACGATAAAGCCCACCAATATAAAATAAGTATATTGATTGCTCCATAAGTCAGAAATAGTTAAACGAATTTTTTTGCTTGGCATTGTAACTCTATATTTTTTTAATAATAAACTATTATAGATTTACTCTCTATAGGCTATGGTTTGACTATGACTTTTTTTCATGTGAAACTTAAGTCGATTTAGAGACATATAATGACTATAGAAGATCCAAATAATTACTCTTTAGGGAGCTTTTTTCTTGCTTTAGCAAGTATTTTTGTTGCTGGCAAGGCTATAAGCTCTATTTTTGTTAGATTTAAACAGCCTGAAGTCCTTGGTGAGCTTGTAGCAGGAGTTTTATTAGGTTCTTTAGCGCTAATACCATTATTGGGCGAACCAGGATACCAAATTTTTCATTTATTAGCTGAAGTTGGTGTTGCAATACTATTATTCGAAATAGGTCTAGAAACTGATCTAAATGATTTACTAAAGGTTGGGGTGCCTTCATTGCTTGTAGCGATTTTAGGCGTTGTTGTTCCTTTTGGCCTAGGTTTTTATTCTGTTTTTATTTTAAATACATATTCATTGCTAAGTTTCTCATCAGAAATAACCCTTTTTCTAGCTGCTTTAACAATTGGTGCCACTCTTACGGCCACAAGTGTAGGAATAACAGCTAGAGTTTTGTCTGAATTGGGGAAATTAAAAAGTGTTGAAGCTAAGATTATATTAGGTGCAGCTGTAATTGATGATGTTATGGGGTTAATAATCCTTGCTGTTGTAAGCGCACTTATTACCACAACAAATTCTGGTGGCGGAATAACTGTTGATTTGTTAACGGTTGGCATTATCACTGGTAAGGCCGTAGGTTTTCTTTTTGCCGCTATAATTCTAGGTAATCTATTTACTAGAAAATTATTTGTCTTTGTTCATAGCCTAAAGGCAAGGGGGAGCTTACTCTTAGGTGCTCTTTCATATACTTTTGTCTTTGCCTATCTAGCACAACTTGCTGGACTAGCTCCTATAATTGGAGCATTTGCAGCTGGTCTTTTGTTAGCTAAAACGCATCAAAAAGATTTAATTGAAGATAGATTGAAACCTGTTGCCGACGTCTTTATACCTATATTCTTTATTATGGTTGGATCAGCCGTCGATATTTCTGTTTTCAATCCCTTTATAAAAGAAAATATTGCAGTTATAATCTTAGCTTTAGTTTTATTTATAATTGCTATAATAGGTAAATTAGTTTGCGGCTTGGGCGCTTTTTCTATAAATGCAAACAAGATAGTAATAGGAATTGGAATGATACCGAGAGGTGAAGTAGGGCTTATTTTTGCGTCAATGGGGCTTGCTACTGGAGTATTAAGTAGTAGTGATTATTCGGCTCTTACAGTGATGGTTATGTTGACTACTTTTATAGCTCCCCCTCTGTTGTATCGTTTTTTTAGAGATTGATAATGAAGAAAGTTTGTTTATTTATATACTTGATTACTTTTAATGCAAATTCAGCGGATTCATCTAATGTTTTATCTGTAGACAATTCCTTCTTTGTTGAACTAGGAATTTTTATTTTTATAATTCTTTTTTTAAATAAGTTTCTATTCCAACCATTATTGGATTTAAAAGAAAACAGAGATGTTGAAACTTCTGTTCGTATAGAAAGGGCAAAGAGTATGGATGAGCAGGCAATAGGAATCGAAGAAGATTACAAAAAAAGAATATCAGATTTCAAATCTGATATAGAAACATCATCAAATGAGAAAATAGTAGAAGCTAAAAGACATGCTGAGGAATTGATTAGGAAGGCTAAGGAAGAGTCTTTGATTGAGATTGAAAATGCTAGAAAGAATTTGAATTCCGAATTGTATTTAAAGATCCAAGAGGTAACTATAGAAGATATTAATAACGGTAACAACGAAGTATCAAAGAAAATTAAAGAGTTAGTGTCCGAAATAAAAGGGAAAATATAGATATGTCAGAAGAAATTAACATCGCTGGTCAATTAAAGTTTGCTTCCCAACACCTATTTAATCTTATAGTTTTCATAGGAATCTTATATTATTTTCTAAAAGATATAGTTGTTAAGTTTTTTTCAGAAAGGAGCCAAAAAATAAGTAGAGAAATTCAAGAAGCTAATACAGTTATTGAAGCATCTCAAGAGGCTTATAACTTAAGTTCACAGAAAATAAATCTTATAGATAACGAATTAACAGAGTTGAGAAATTCTATTGATCTAATTACAAGTAGAAAAACAAACGATATACTTGAGAATGCTAATTTTGTGGCAAAAAAAATTAAAACTGATACAGAAGATATAATCAAGCTGGAGTCTTTAAAACTAAAATATGAAGTCGAGAATACTATTTTGAATAAGGCCCTCGAGGTCGCTCAATATGAGATATCAAACGAGGTAACTGTAGAAAAAGATTCACAACTTATTTCAACTTTTTTAAGTGAGGTTAAGCAAAATGCCATCAGCAACAGTTAATGATTTTTTTATAGCACTAACGCATGACTCATCCTCTAAGGAAAATTTAGAAAAGATATATTCTGGCCTTTCAAGTTTTGTTGATGCTTTCAACTCAGATAAAAGTATTAGACTTTGTTTAATTAATGATATTTATCCTTCATCAGTTAAAAACGATATAATTGCTCAAATCGTTTCTGATTGTAAAGATACAAGGAAATTTCTTGAGGTAATAATAGAATTTAATCTGTTAAAATCTTTTATTGAATCAAGAGAATTCTTTTTAAAAAAGCTAAGAAAGCTTTTAGGGAAAGTTAAGATTGAAGTTATTACGATAGATGTAAACCAAAAAGAAAAATTAGAATTAATTAAGACAAAATTAGAAGATATTTGGGGAAGTAATTTGGAGCTCAGTTTTAAAGAAGATTCAAAAATACTTGGAGGAGTAGTTCTTCAGGTCGAAGATAAGTATTTTGACGGTTCTTTGCTGGGTAAAGTTAATGAATTAAAAAAAATCAATTTAAAAGGAGAGTTTAATGTCTGAGGTAGATGTTCAAAATATAAGTGATCAATTAAGACAAAAAATTCAAGGATTTGAATCAAGCTTCAAGTCTTCAGAGGTAGGAACTGTAACAACTGTTGGAGATGGTATAGCTAAGGTTTACGGACTTGATGAAGCGATGGCTGGGGAACTGGTAACTTTTGATAGCGGAGTCTATGGCTTAATTCTTAACTTGGAAGAAGATAGTGTTGGTATAGCTATTTTTGGAGCAGACGATTTAGTTAATGAAGGAGATAAAGTTAAAAGAACTGGAGAAATTGCCAGAGTAGGCGTCTCAGATTCTATGCTTGGAAGAGTAGTAGATGGTCTTGGTGCTCCTATAGATGGTAAGGGAGATATTTCATCAGATGACTTTAAACCAGTCGAAATAAAAGCTCCAGGAGTTATAGCAAGAAAGTCTGTTGACGAACCTCTCCAAACAGGAATAAAAGCTATTGATTCAATGATTCCAATTGGTCGTGGCCAAAGAGAGTTAATATTAGGTGATAGACAGACAGGAAAAACTGCTATCGCAATTGATACTATAATTAATCAAAAAGGAAAAGGTGTTTTTTGTATTTATGTTGCAATAGGACAAAAACAGTCAACAGTTGCCCAGGTTGTTGAAAAATTAAAAGAAAATGGGGCATTCGAATACACAACAGTAGTTGCAGCTAATGCAAGTGACCCTGCTCCCTATCAATTTTTAGCACCATTCACTGGTTGTGCAATAGGAGAGCATTTTAGAGACAGTGGAAGACATGCTCTAGTTATATATGACGATCTTACTAAACATGCGTATTCTTACAGGCAGTTATCACTTTTGCTTAGGAGACCTCCGGGAAGAGAGGCTTATCCTGGAGATGTTTTTTATCTTCATTCCAGACTGTTAGAAAGGGCAGCTAAAATGAGTGATGAAAACGGTGGAGGATCACTTACAGCTCTTCCTATAATTGAAACACAAGCTGGAGATGTTTCGGCTTATATTCCAACAAATGTTATTTCCATAACAGATGGTCAAATTTATTTAGAGACTGACTTATTTTATTCTGGAGTTAGACCCGCTATTAACGTTGGGCTTTCAGTTTCAAGAGTAGGGGGTT
>Ga0315316_10001130_pt1 | contig 18401 bp, 16 predicted proteins | sample M160m3416metaG_FD_203702 | JGI IMG/M metagenome (GOLD analysis project Ga0315316, IMG submission 203702) | Ammonia-oxidizing marine archaeal communities from Monterey Bay, California, United States - M1 60m 3416 | ecosystem: Environmental > Aquatic > Marine > Intertidal zone | place: USA... | reverse complement strand
CTACTCACTTTATCTTACAAAAAATTATTATGATAACATTATCTTTATCATTATTTTATCTAATTGGCGAACATGGAATTATTCTTGGAATTGGATTATCATTCGTGTATCTTTCATTTTATATTTATAAATCCTTTAAAACTACAAAACTTGATTTTCATATATTAAAACCAAGACTAAAATTTTTAATTAATAATTATATTCTAAATGCTTCTAAATTGTTTAAAGTTGGAATTGATAAAATTATTATCGCTCCGTTATTTGGATTTGAAATACTTGGAAATTATTTTCTAGGTTTACAGGTTTTTTCAATACTAGTTATACTTCCGGGTGTTTTTATGAATTATACCCTACCTGAAGATTCTAAAGGAAAACTTTCTACAAAAAATATCAAAATCCTTGCGATTGTAGTAAGTATCATTATTGCAATTCTTGGAATAGTTATTGTACCCGAAATTCTTCCACTATTCTTCCCGGAATATTCTGATGCAATAAATTTAATTCCTATTTTCAGTTTAGCTGTTATCCCGGGTACAATTACATTATTATTTTATTCTAGTTTTCTCTCAGAAGAAAAAACTAATCATCTTCTAATAAGCCATTTTCTAACTGTAATTGCTTTTATTTTAGGCATTTATCTACTTGGAAATCTTTTGGGTGTAGTTGGATTAGCTTGGTCATTAGTTATTGCAGATTCTATAGGTGCACTTTATCTTGCAATAATTAGATTTCAAATGAAATTACGGGGAAATTTATCTTGATTCAAAATCAATCTCTTAAAGAAATCGTATATGACCGAAATTTCCTTCTTGGATTCATATTTTTAAGTGGTCTTTTAGTTAGATACTCTTTTCATAATTTTGGTTTACCTTTTACTCATGATGATTTTGGATATTTTGTTTTTGCATTAGACATAAGCATATTAGATAATTTTCCAAACTATTTGATTTCTTCTATAGGATGGCCACTTTTTACCTCATTATTTTTTCAAATAATCTCTTTTGAAAATTTATTTTCATATATGATACTTCAAGAACATCTTTCTCTTTGGTTATCTGCTCTGACCGTAATTCCTGTTTATTTTCTAAGTAAAAAATTTCTTCCAAAAAAATTTGCATTTTTTGCATCTTTTTTATTTGTAATAGAGCCTCGTCTAGTTCTAAATTCTGTAGAAGGTTTGACTGAGCCCTTTTTCCTCATTCTCTTCACCTCTGCATTAGCACTTGTACTGAGTAAATCTATAAAATTCTCATATATTGCATTTTCATTAGCAACATTTTCTACGATTGTCAGACCTGAAGGATTGATAATAATTTTATTGATTAGTATACTCTTTTTCTATAATCATAAATCTCAAAAAATTAATTTTATTAAATTTCTGCCAAATATTGTCATAATCTTTGCAATATTGTCTCCAATTATGATCTATCAAATGGATATTTATGGCGAAGAATTATTTTTTAGTCGAATATTAGAAGGAACAAGTCATCTAATTACTGGAACTGGTGAAGCAGAAGATATTGTTGATGATAAACTTGTACCATACAAATTTGACGTTGATGTTGTATATGGATTAATAAATTTCTTTAAATACACTTTATGGATACTTTTACCATTATTCTTTCTAGTTCCTTTAGGCCTATTTTCTATATTAAAAAAATGGAATTATGAAACACTTGTAATTTTTACTAGTCTAACAATAATCAGTTTACCTGTTCTTTACGTCTATTCAAATTTTATAGAATCGGTTCGTTTCTTACTAATTTTTTACCCATTATTTTCTATTCTTTCAACAATTGGGATCGTATTTGTTTTTTCCAAACTAGGATTTAATACTAAATTTGTGATAATGGTGGCATTAATTTTCTTAATTATATCTCTTGTATTCGTTAGTATTAAACAAGAAAACTATGAACATGAATTTGAAGCGTATGGTGTAGCGGATTTTATTATTCAGAATACTAGTGGAATTAATTCACTATCCAGCTCATATACTAAATATATTGATCCATTAGAATTTAATGAAAAATGGAAAAATGATTATACTGTACCATCTATAGATCCATTTAAGCGTCAAAAAAATATCCAAATAATTAATATATCTAATTTTGAATCATTGAATTCCTTCATATCTGAATCTGAATCAAAAGGATTAACACATCTTGTATTAGATTCAAACCCAAATCTAAACCTAAAATTGAAAGATATTTTCAATGAACAAGATGTGCCTAATTATTTGATGAAAATCTATGATTCAAAAGAATTTGAATATTCATATCACGTAAAAATATTCTATATCAATTATGAGATTTTAGAATGATCTATTTTATTGTATTTTTAAAAAGATTTTAATACTGAATTTCATTTTTTACGTTATGAAATCTAATTTTAAGAAAGACCAAACTGATTATAGTAAATATGAGGATTTCAATGAAGTAGAAAAAGACAAACGCGGATTATCGAAATCTGAATTTGAAGAATTTGTTGAAAAATCTGGTGCCCGTGGATCTTTCATGGTTTATCGTACAACTAAAAAAGATGACGAACTTGGTATTGATGAATTATAACAATATTATATAATATGACAAACAACAAGAAACTTTCTTCTAATGATCTAGAAAAAAATATTGCAGATTTACATTATGCATACTATGAAGATTGGGTGAAAAATTTTGCCTTAAACTTAAATCAGATCTGGCAAGATTCTTCAGCAAAAAAATTTTCCAATCCCAAATTTCATACTGATTCAGCTATAGTTATTGGACGTGGTCCTTCGTTATTGAAAAATGATCATTTAAACATATTAAAAAATAGCAATTTTAAAGGTTCGATAATCTGTCCTGATGGTTCTTTAAAAACTGTCTTAGAATCTGGAGTTACTCCTGATAAATTTCCACATTTCTATGTTGTTTCAATTGAACCTTATGAAAGAATCAAAATACTATTCCGAGATAAAATCATAAAAAAATATGGCAAAAAAATTCAAGGAATTTTTCCAACAATAGCTTCTCCTATTGTAATTAATTTAGCTAGAAAAAATGGAATTAAAATTAATTGGCTTCATCTTCTTTTTGATTACAAACGTGATCAACCATCATTTAATCAAATCTCTGCCTTGATGGTAAGAGCAAAAAAACATACTTCTGGATTACCAGCAATTCAAACTGGTGGTAATGCTGGAACATCTTCTTGGTTTTTTGCCTGGAAAATTCTAAAATGTAAGCGTATAGCATTAATTGGAATGAATCAAGGTTGGGATGAAGATGATTCATTGGAAAAAATACTATCTGGAAGTCCAGAATTAGCTCACAAAATTAAAGATTCTAAAAAACTGGAAAAAATGTTAGTTAAGGTTTTCAATCCTGAGTTTCAGAATTATTGCCTGTTGGATCCAATCTTTAATTTTTATAGAAATGCCTTATTGGAATTTATTTCTAGATCTCCAAAAGAAGTTTCAACAATAAATGCTACCGAAGGTGGTTCTCTATTTGGAAATCGTATTAAATGTATGAAATTTATTGATTTTTTAGCAAAATACTCTAGATAATTATTCGTAAAGCATTTACGTGCATATTAAAAATGAAATATCATGAAAACACTATTCATTGTACCTGAAATAAGACTAGATTCAAAACCAACTAACATTCCTTTTTGGGCTGGAATTCTTGCTTCCATAATAGAAAACAAGAATGGGGAAGTTGCTATTCTTGATCTTAATGCACTTAGAATGAGATTTGGTGGGCAACAAGTTCCAACTCAGGTAATAATAGACGAAATATCTTCTGAAAATTGGGATCTAGTTGGAATTGGTGGTTTAACAACTACCTATAGTAGAATAAAAGAACTAACACCTTTGATAAAAAAATATGCTCCTAATTCTTTACTTATTGCTGGAGGAGGTTGGAGTACATACAATCCACATGAAATTCTCCAATTAATTCCTGAATTGGATTTGATTGTACTTGGCGAAGGTGAAGTGACATTTTCAGAATTATATGATGAACTAAAAAGTGGAAGAAAAGACTTTGAAAAGGTAAATGGTTTATGTCTACGTGATAAAAAAAATATTTATAAATTCACAAACCCTCGTGCATTAATTTCTGATCTTGACACTGTTCCATATCCTGCGTATCACCTAATTGAAACAGACATCTATTTTGAATATTCTGCATATTCATATTCTATTGAATCATTTAACTCAAAAAGACGTGCATCTACATGTTGGGAACGTGGATGTCCAAGAGGTTGTACATTTTGTTCACATAATGGAATGTCAAGAATAGATCTACAAAATATCTATGGTGATGGAGATAGAAAAAAAGGTGAAAAATTAGTTAGAATTGTGGATGAAGAAAATGAGACATTTCAAGCACCTGCTAGATGGCCAACTCCTGAATATGCAATTAAAAATGTCAAATTATTAAAAGAACAACTTGATGTTGATTTCATATCTATTGTAGATGAAAATATGACTAGTAATCTCAAATGGACTAAAGAATTTTGTAACTTGTATGTTGAAGAAGGATTAGATAAATTAGTTAAATGGGGAACTTTAGGTGATGCTCCAAGCGTTGCAGTAAAGCCTGAAATTGTAAAAATTATGAAGGATGCGGGTTGTACATATATCTCATTTGGATTTGAATCTGCTTCTGATAAAGTACTAAACCAAGATATTCAAAAAGGACAACTTCGTAGTCATTTACAAAAAACAATTGATACAATGTTAGCCAACAATATGACTCCTCTTACTACTTTCATGATGGGAAATCCTCATGAAAATATTGATGACTTGATGGAAACATTAGATTTCTGGATTCAAAATAATGCATCAATTGATCCGTTTATTTGTACACCTTACGTTGGTAGTCCACTATTTTATGATAATCAAGATTTTGTTTTACAACAATATGATGAAAGATTAAAGTTAGTTTTTGAGGGAAAAGCTCACATAGATAACGAACTTGTCAAAACCTGGAAACTTAATGCTCTTGATAAATTTATGACTGATTGCGGAGATGCTTTTCAATACACTGCAACTGTAAGTCAATATTTTACAATACCTGAATTATTTGCACTCAAAAATTTCATGTATAAACATGATGCTAGAAGATTACTTCAAATGGCTCATCAAAGATTTGAACAAACGAAACTCAAACAATGGAAACATAGTGAAAAATGGGATCACTATTGTGAGGTTTGTAAGGCAAAACGTTGGTTACCAGATAATATTGAAATCTCAAAAAATTAAAATGATAACCAAGAAAAAACTTATTGAAAAATGCTTAAAAATTAAAGTGATAGTGACTGATGTTGATGGGGTTTTAACAGATGGCGGAATGTATTATTCAAAAAATGGTGAAGAATTAAAAAAATTCAATACACGTGATGGAATGGCATTTGAGTTATTAAAAAAAAATAATCTCAAATCAGTTATTATAACAAAAGAAAATTCTAAAATCGTAGAAAAGCGTGCTCATAAAATTAAAACAGATCTTGTATTTCTTGGAATTCAAAAAAAAGAGTTAGAATTGCCAAAAATATGTAAAAAACTTTCAATATCAAATGATGAAATTTTGTATGTCGGTGATGATATTAATGATCTAGAGGTTATGAAACTTGTTGGTTTTTCAGCATGTCCAAACGATGCTGTTGATGAAATTAAAAAAAATTCTGATTATATTTCTCCATTTAATGGGGGTACTGGTGTTGTACGTGAACTTGTTGATTTAGTTCTTTCAATACAAAACATGAGTAAAATAAAATAAGCATATATTAAAACAAAACTTAACTGAGATTTATGGTATTCATCACTGCTGAAATTGGAATTAATCATAATGGTGATATTGAAATTGCTAAAAAATTAATTAATGTTGCAAAATCTGTTGGATGTGACGCTGTAAAATTCCAAAAACGTACAGTAGATAAAGCATATACTAAAGAAATTTTGGATTCTCCTCGTAATAGTCCATGGGGAAACACCACACGTGATGAAAAAAATCATCTTGAATTTGGAAAAACGGAATATAATATTATTGATAATTACTGTAAAGAACAGAATATTATTTGGTATGCATCATCATGGGATGTTGAAAGTCAATTATTTCTTAGGAAGTATGACACAAATTATAATAAAATTGCGTCTGCAATGTTAACAAACTTTGAATTATTAAAAACTGTTGCAGAAGAAAAAAAGTCAACATTCATTTCTACTGGAATGAGTGATCTTGATATTATTCGAAAGGCAATTTCAATTTTTAAACAAAATGATTGTCCATTTGAATTATTGCATACTAATAGCTCTTATCCAATGGATGTTGAAGAATCAAATCTATTATGTATTAAAACTTTGAGTGATGAATTCAATTGCAATGTGGGATATAGTGGTCATGAAGTTAGTGCTTCTGGTGTTTGTGTACCTGCAGTAATGCTTGGTGCAACATCTATTGAACGTCATATTACTTTAGATCGTACAATGTATGGTTCTGATCATGCTGCATCACTTGAACCTAGAGGGCTAGAAATTCTTGTACGTGATATTAGAATGATTGATACACTTTTGGGAGATGGAATAAAAAGAATTTGGCCTTCTGAAATTCCAAAAATGAAAAGACTCAGAAATATGTAACTTATTTCCACGGTGTTGAATTAAAAATATTCTCTTTAATATCTCCCCACCATTTCTTATTATTTTGATACCATTCAATTGTTGAATTAATAGAATCTGAAAATTTGAATTCTGGTTTCCAATCCAAATCATTTCTAATTTTTGTTGAATCCATGCTATACCTGAAATCATGACCAGGCCTATCTTCAACAAAATTTAACAAATCTTTTGATTTATTCATAATTTCTAAAATTGTTTCAACTATTTTGATATTTGATACTTCATTATCGGATGAAATATTATATGATTCTCCAGATTTTCCATCTAATAATACATTAGTTATTGCTTTACAGTGATCTTTCACAAAAATCCAATCCCTGATATTTTCCCCTTGACCATAAATTGGAATTCTTTTATCTTGTTCTGCTAAAATTATACATTTTGGTATAAATTTTTCTGGAAATTGATGTGGACCAAAGTTATTAGAACATCTTGTAACTATTGCATCAGACTCAAATGTCTTCACATACGAATTAATTAAAAATTCTGCACTAGCTTTTGTTGCTGAATATGGATTTGATGGATTCATTTTTGTAGTCTCATCTGCTCTTCCTTCATCTAAACTTCCAAAGACTTCATCTGTAGAAATATGTACAAATCTCTTTTTTTGTTGCTTTGTAATATCTAAAATTGTATATGTGCCACGGATATTTGAAACTAAAAATGGTTCTGCATTAGAAATACTTCTATCAACAAATGTTTCAGCTGCAAAATTTACAACTGAATCAACTTTAGAAATTAGTTCTTCCATTAATCGTCTATTCGTTATATTTCCTTTCACAAATTCATATTTCTTTGATTTTTCAAAATCTTTTAAATTATTGTGATTTGATCCAAATAATTCTGCATCCAAATTAATGATTTCAAATTCTGGATAATTTTTTAATAAATTAATAATAAAATTACTTCCAATAAATCCTAAACCTCCTGTAACCAGAACTTTCATAAAAATTATTTTTATACATATTATAAAATCTCTACTAATCTCAAACGTCTATTATTCACTAATTTTAGAAAATCTATTAAAAAAATTCTGTAGTGATATTGATATATGTGAATTTGATTGATGAATTAATGGAATATTGCACAAAATGCCTGATGTCTGATACTAGACCTGGTTTAAAATTCAATAATGATGGTGTTTGTTATGCATGTATTCATTATGAAAAACAAAAAAACACGGATTGGAATTCTAGATGGAATGAATTAGAAAAATTTTGTGAAAAATATAGAGGTAAAAATGGAAATGGTTATGATTGTGCAATTGCTGTGTCTGGAGGCAAAGATTCACATTTTCAAGTTTACATTATGAAGGAGAAATTAAAAATGAATCCACTTTTAATATCTGTGGGTAATTTTGATTGGACTGACACTGGAAGAAAAAATCTAGATAATTTATCTGATACATTTGGCTGTGATACAATTTTGTTTAATCCAAATCAAAAAGTTGCACGAATAATGCTCAAAAAAGCTTTTGAAGAAATAGGCTCTCCTTCTTGGTATCCTGATGCATTGATCTATTCATTTCCAATACACATGTGTATGAAATTAGGAATAAAATTTCTCATATATGGTGAGGATGTAAATTATACATATGGTGGAGAATTTGATAAAGAAACTCCTTCTGCATTATTACAATCAAAAAATGATGTTGTAAAACCGGTTTGGGATATTTGGTTTAAAGATAATTTAGTTTCTGAAAAAGATCTAGAAATGGCTAAACAACCTGAACCGAAAGAAATCGAAGAACATGAATTGGAACCAATTTATCTTAGTTATTTTGTTCCTTGGAATTCGTATCATAATTATGAAGTTGCAAAACGATTTGGATTTAAACATCTAGGACATGAATATGATAGAGAAGGTTCAATTGAAAATTATGATCAAATTGATTCTTTACCATATTTGTTGAATCCATATCTTAAATTTTTAAAGTTTGGACATTCTCTAGCAACTGATAATGCATCTCGTTTAATTCGATATGGAATGAAAAAGAGAGATGAAATGATTCCAATTGTTGAAGAAAAAGATGGCTCATTAGATCAAGGTATAGTTGATAAATTTTGTGAATTTACTAGAATCTCCAAAAGAGAATTTTATGAAATACTGGATAAATGGTATAATCCTGAATTATTTGAACAAGACAAAGATTCTGTTTGGCATAAAAAATTTAAAATATCTTAATAATGAATAATTATTCTACGTTAACAAAAAAATTATGATGAAACCTATATGTCTGATAGCTGCACGAAAAAATTCCAAGGGTGTGCCAAATAAAAATATTAAATCATTCCTTGGAAAACCATTGATCTCTTATGCTATAGCATCCTCTATACATTCTAAAATCTTTCAATCGGTAGTAGTCTCCACTGAAAATGATCAAATTGCAAAAATTTCTAAGGCATATGGTGCTGATATACCATTTAAGCGTTCAAAATCTCTTGCACGCGATACCTCATCCATGGATGATGTGATTTTAGACACAATTCTGAAACTTCAATCGTTAGGATACAATTTTGATACCTTGGTAAATCGAGATTGTACTGCTCCTTTCATAAAAAATTCAGATATCCTTGCTTCTGTTAAGCTCTTGAAAAAAAAGAATTGTGATGCGGTTGTTGCTTCTTATGACACTCATCTAAATCCATACTTTAACATGATGGAATATAAAAAAAATGGATTTTTAGATTTTAGTAAAAAAACTAAAAAACGAATTTCTCAACGTCAAAAGGCTCCAATTGTTTTACAATTAACTAGTTTTCAAGTAATTAATGTAAAACAATTTTTAAAAAATAAAAAAATCTATTCATCAAAAGTTCTTCCATATTTAATTTCTTATGAAAATGGATTAATGATCGATACAAAATATGAATTTAAAATTGCTGAATGTCTTGCAAAAAATTATTTTAAAAATTTTTTATAATGCGGTCCATCCACCATCTATAATTAAATTCGAACCTGTCATATATGATGATGCATCTGAAATTAAAAATAATACTGCAGCATTGTATTCGTCACTATTTGCCATTCTTCCTAAGATAGTTCTCTCGGAATATTTTTTTACAAATTCTTTAGAATGATTCTCTTCATCAAATACTCCACCAGGTGTTAATGTGTTAACTCTCACACCTCTTTCTCTCCAATATGCTGCTAAATATCTTGTAAAATTTATGATTCCACCTTTCGATGCTGCGTAGGATGCAGGTAAATTAAGTCCACTATTTCCATATATTCTTTGATCAGCACCTATCAAGGCATAATGTGATGCAATATTGATGATAGATCCTTTTTTCTTTTTTGCCATCTCTTTACCAAAGATTTGTGAACAAAGAAATGTTCCTGTTAAATTAACACCCATTGTATCATTCCATGTTTCTTCTGATAATTTTTCAAATTTATTATTATAGGAAGTTGTCATTGTCTTTTTTGCAAATTTTGATGTAAATCCTGCAGCATTTATGAGCCCATCAATGTTTTTATATTTAGAAAAAACTTCTTTAGAAATTTGTTCTAGCTGTTTTTTATTTGAAACATCAGCTTCTAATGCTTTTGGTTTTGTTCCAAATTTTTTTCTTAATCGATTTTCTAATTTTCTATTTTTTGTAATATCTAAATCAATTAAAATCATATTTGCACCTAGATTACTTAAAAAATTTGAAAATTGAGTACCTAATGTACCTGTAGCGCCAGTGAGAACTATATTCTTATTATTCACATCAAAAACTTTAGGAATTAAGTTATTTTTTATCATAATTCATTATCGAGTTGAATAAACATAAAAGAATCTATCTATTAATTCCTCAAAATTTCTTTTTATATACTAAATTTAATGCAATTATGATTTTAAGAATTCGTATTTATACCGTCAAATTCAAATCAAGAGGATTATGAGAGTTTTAATTACTGGCGGTGCTGGTTATCTTGGCTCTGTTTTATCCAGAAAACTTCTTTCGCAAGGATACCAAGTAAGAATAATTGATGCACTTTGGTATGGAAAAGAATCCACACAAGAGCTACTAAATAATCAAAATTTTGAATTAATTAAAGAGGATATTAGAAATCTAGTCCCTACTGTAAAATCAATGATTGATGTTGATGCTGTAATTCATCTTGCATCAATTGTTGGAATGCCTGCTTCAAGTATTGAACCCCGCACTAGTGAAGAAATAAATTATTTAGCAACCAAAAATATTGCTGAATTATGTCAATTACATGATATTGAAACGTATATTTTTGCTAGTACATGTTCTGTTTATGGTTATCAACCAAATAAAATAATTAATGAAAAATCTCATGTTGATCCTTTAGATTTTTATGCAAAACAAAAATATCTTTCTGAACGTGCAACTGGTTGGCTTAACCGTTCACCTACAATATATCGTTTTGGGACACTGTTTGGTTTATCTGAAAGAATGAGATTTGATTTGGTAATTAATTTATTTATTGCACAAGCAATAAAAAATAATGAAATAACTGTTTTTGGTGGCACACAAGAAAGACCATTTTTACATGTTGAAGATGCAGCAGATTCGTTAATTTTTGGAATTGAAAAAAATTTAACTGGAACTTATAATGTCATTTCTCAAAATATGACTATACTACAAGCTGCAGAATTAATACGCAAACATACTGGTTGTGAAATAAAAATATCTAAAAATGATGAGGATAATAGAAGTTATCGTGTCCAGGCAGAAAAAATTAATCAAGTTGGATTTGTTCCATCAAAAACAATTGAAGACGCAATTAAACAAATAATTGATGCTTTCAATGATAAAAAAATTCTAAATTTTGAAGATCCAAAATATAATAATTATAAATTACTATATGGTTCAAAAGAAATTCAAAAAGAAGTATTCATTGAAGGAATATCTGGTTCACTAAATGTGCCATAAATTTTATAAATGTTCTAAAAACTCTACTACTGATTCTACAATTAATTTTTTTTCTTCGTTTGTCATATTAGGAAACATCGGCAATGTTAGAATTCTTTCTGAAATATCCTCTGTAATTGGTAACATTTCTTTATGAGTATTAAATTTTTGAATATAGAATTTTGTCAAATGAATTGGTGAAAAATATATCTTTGAGAAAACTCTTTTTTTAATTAAAAATTCATGTAATCCATCTCTAAGTTCTTTAGTTTTGAGCTTTATTGTATACATTTGAAAAATATGGTCAGAACCTGATTTCGCTTTTGGTACTTCAATTTGTTCATATTTTGATAAATGTGAAGAAAGAAATTCTGCATTAGATTTCCTCATTTTTATAATTTTGTCTAATTTTGATAATTGGGCTAGACCTAATGCTGCGGAAATAGTTGGCATTCTCCAATTGTATCCTACATTGACATAATCTGAAATATTTGGATTCTCGAAATAATTTTTAGAATCTATTCTACCATGAGATCGAATTAATTTCAATTTCTCATAGATTTCTTTTGAATCTGTTGTAACCGCACCACCTTCTCCCGTAGTCATTACTTTATTTCCTGTAAAACTAAAAATTGCACAGTCTGCTTGTTTACCAACTTTTACGCCCCCAATTGTGCATCCTAGTGATTCTGCTGCATCTTCAATTAAGAGTAAATCATGTTTTTTTGCTATTTCTTTAATTTCTAAAATTTTACATGATTGACCTGCATAATCCATTGGCATTATTGCTTTAGTATTTTGAGTAATATGATCTTCTAATAATGATGGATCTAATCCATAATTTTCTTCCTCAATATCTGAAAAAATTGGTTTTGCATTAACAAATAGGACTGAATTTGCTGTAGAAATAAATGAAAAAGATGGAACAATTACTTCATCACCTTTTCCAATTCCATATGCCTGCATCACTGCATGCAATCCTGATGTTCCAGAATTATACGATACACAGTATTTTGTTCCAATATGATTTGCTATTTCATTTTCAAATTCTTCTATTTCTGGTCCAATTGCCCATTGCGTACCTCTAGAAATTACTTGATTAACTAAACGAATATCTTCATCATCAGTAAAAATTTTGTATAATGGTACTTTCCATTCATTCATTTTATATCACACAATATATCTGAAAATCTTTTTGATGATTTTCCTGTAAAACTAAGATATTTCTCAGCAAATTCATTACCATTTTTAATTAAATCCTCACGCATTCTTCTATTATTTACTAGATCATTAATACTTTGATTAATTTCTGATTCATTGTGTATTGCTATAACTGCATTATGTTCAATAAATTCAAATGGAATATTCTTCTCAGTTATGTCAATGAATAAAGTTGGCTTTTGAAGAATTAATGCTTCCAGTAATGTTGTAGATGGTGTAACTTCTCCAAAAATTGAAATAACTGAATTAACTTTATTCATTATATCAAAAATTGATTCATTTTGAAAAATTTCTATATTTGGAAATTTTTGTTGAATTTTATTTTTAAAAAACTTATTGTGAGAATCCTGAACTGGATGTAATTTAATAATTGGAATGACATTTGAATATTTTTCTAATGATTCAAAAATCATTTGCATAACTTCTATTTGTCTTTCAAATGTATGTATACCTGATATAGCATTAAAATTTGTTAAAGTGTGTGGTAAAACTAACACATAGTTTTTTTCATTTTGAAATTGTTGAACATGTTCATAAAAAATATCGTGCCTTGGGCTACCTGTAACTAAAATATTGTCATTTCTGATACTTTGTTGTTCTAAAAGATATTTTTTTTGAGTATCACCCCAAACTGCATTAATTCCTTTGAAATTAATTCTCAAAATATCATATAATGCATTTTTATTCATATAATTTGTAAATGCGTGTTCAAGTAGAATAATTTTATTTTTATTTGGGAAAAATGATTGAATCAATTTCTCACTTTCTCCAATTAAATTCAGTAATACAACTGATGAGATGTTAATTTTTTCAATAATTTTTTTAGCAAAAATAATTTTTTCTAGATATTCTTGCATTCTGTGTAGATAAATTCTTAGTAAATCATTTTTTATAGAATCCCAAAATTGATATTTTTCAAAAATAAAAATCTTTTCGAATAAATCATCATTTTCCCAAATTTCTTTAATTTTATTCTGTTTTTCTATTATTGCTTTGTTGATTATTTTTTGTTCAGTGGAATCTACGAACATATCTGAAATGAGTATTTTTCCATTATTTTTTCTCAAAACATTTACTGATGAGAAATCTGAAAATGCAGAACGTCTAATATTGAAGAAAACTGCATTTTTATTCTCATTATTTATGTTTTTTAATAATCTCTCATACTGTTTCGGATTTACATCAACAAATAGAATGCATTCTTTTTCAAAATCTTCAAAAATCAAATGAAAAATCTTCCCTATTATTTTTTCAATAATTTTCTTTATCCAAAAATACTTTTGTCTGCCAATAACAAAATTCTTAGTTATCCCAATTATTTTTAATGGTATTGTAAATTTTTCATATATTGGAATGATATCTTTTTTTTGATCAATCAATTCTAATTTTATTTTATAATCGCTTAGAAATGGCTCAATTAATTTTTCTAATTGATTAGTTGCAAAAACCTTTCTTGGTTTTTCTTTTTCAATAATTCTCTTTATCATTACAAATTTCTTTATTTTTTCAATAATTATCTGATGAAATTCTGATGTATCTAAAACATCAAAAAAATTAATTTTTTCAAATGTGAATTGATTAAATACATCTTCTTTCTCAAACCAATTCCATAAATTCACTGCCAATTGGAATATATCCTCTTTTTCTCTTTCTGTAAGATAATCCTCAGATAATTTATGTTCAATATTTTGTTCTTTTAGGTAATAGTGTGTTTTTAAATCAAAACAAATAATCATTGATTCTGAACTAATACTTCTCTTTATCATTATTTTTTCATTAATATCACTAAGAAAAAAAATTTTATCTGTCATTTTAAATTATTTGAATTACTCCTTATTTTTCCACTTATCCCAATCGTAATTCTCAAATTCTAAATTTATCATTTCATTATCATTTGGTTTCCAAGCAATATCTGCTAAAACTAATACTTCTGAATCTGTATTTACTAAATTTAGATGAGCTGATGCATATTCTTTAGGTACAACAATTAATTTTGGTGTTTTTGCCGAAACAATAAACTCTTTATACTTTTTATCTTTTTTTCTAATAACAAATACCATTTTTCCTTTTATACAAATAAAATAACTATTCCTTTTATGATGTAAGTGTGGTCCTTTCTTTTCATGTGGTTTAACTGAAGATATGTAAATCATTTTAGGAACTGTTTTAATTATTTTATCCCAATCACGCCATACTACTGTTAATAGCCCGTTATCATATCCATCTTTTACATCTTTTGTTTTATGTTTTTCTAAATCAAAAATTTTTATTCCATCTTCATCCATAATTAAAAAATATATTTAATACCAATAAGAGTTTGTATTCATTACTCAATATTTTCACTAAAATCTCTAATTTCTTTTATCATGTTCTCACATTCTTCAAAATCAAAACTTACATTGTTATCTATGTAATCCTCTTTTTTATTATAGGTTACATGTAATTCAATAATATTGGCATTATGTTTAACTGCATTCAATACAGCTTTCTTATCTAAACAATGATTTGACAATCCATCAAACTCTTCTAATTTGTTAAAATCATACTCTTCAATTTTACATGGATATTTTGGAATACAATATAACCATTTAATTTTTTCATGTTTGAAATATTTAGATTTTTTTGGCAATGTTTGAGAACTAATAATGACTTCTTTATTTTTCTCTAAAATTAAATCTAATATTGGTAATGAATTTTTCTTTTCCAAATTTCTTGCATCTAACTCTCTGATCTTAAATCTTTTAAGATAAGGATCTAGTATTGTTACAGCTTGATCAAACATTGGTGTGCAAAACCATTCAATTCCAATTTTTTTCATTATATCTGAAATTTCTTGAATATTTGATGATAATACTGAAGATTTGATTAGTCTTTCACGAATTGGACTTTGTTTGATTATCTGTTCATTAAATGATTGAAGTTTAACTGCATCAAATCCAACTTGTTTTGATTTTGACGCCATTTTTTCTAGTAGATCAAAATTTCCATCCCAATTCACACCTAATTCTGCTATAAGAAAAACCACAATTCACACCTAATTCTGTCTTTTAAAAATTTAATTAATAAACAATAGAAATAGTTTTAGATACTTTTTTGGTTTAAAAGAAATTGAAAAAAATTAAAATTTCAGTTGTAACGGGCACTAGAGCTGAATATGGTCTGTTACGCCCAATTTTATTTGAATTTAAAAAAAGAAATAATGTCAATTTTTCTCTGATAGTAACTGGTTCCCATTTATCAAAAGAACATGGAATGACAATTAATGAAATTAAAAATGATGGATTTAAAATACATTCAAAATTTTCTTGGAATACAAGCGATGATTCATTATCAAATTCAAGTATTATGTTGGGAAAAAGTATAGTTAATCTTACAAAAATTCTCAATAAAATAAAACCTGATTGCAATATAGTGTTTGGTGATAGAATCGAAATGTTGGCATCAGCACTAGTTGCAACTCAACTCAACATACCTAATATCCATATTCATGGAGGAGATCTTTCTGGAGGTATTGATGAATATAATCGTCATGCGATTACAAAGTTATCTAATATTCATTTTCCTGCAAGTAAAAAAAGTAAAGAACGAATTATACAAATGGGTGAAAATCCTAAGAATGTTTTTCTTTTTGGTTCTACAAGTATAGATGACATAAAATTAACTAAACTTCCACCAAAATCAATCATAGAAAAAAAATATAAGATTAATTTATCCAAAAAAACAATCATCCTATTACAACATCCTGTTACTACTCAAACAACTTTAACATCAAAACATTTCAATGAAACATTGAATGCATTAAAAAAACTAGAATTACCAACTATTTCTATAATACCTAATTCTGATCCCAGTTACAAAGATATTTTGAAACTCTCAAAGAAATTTTCTAACTCATATCATTGGTTTATTTCACTATCATCATTACCTCGTTTTGATTTTCTTAGCTTAGTCAAAAATTCTGGTGTATTAGTTGGTAATTCAAGTAGCGGTCTAATTGAAGTCAGTTATTTTAACATACCTGTAGTAAATATTGGCAATCGACAAAAGAATCGTGAAAAAAGTTCTAATGTTATAGATGTCAAAAATTCTAGTATTCAGATTCAACGTGCAATTAATTATGCATTAACTGATTTTAAACCCAAAAAATCAAGAATTTTTGGAAATGGAAATGCATCCAAAAAAATTGTTAATCAAATATTAAAAACCAACTTTAAAAAACAGTTTTCTGAGAAATATTTTTTCCATTTTTAGTATAATTAAATGGATAAGATAATATTCTATGAAATTTGAATTGTATTGAATTATGATTATACTTGGCTTAAATCATGGAGAATTCAATTCGTCTGCGGCTGTTGTTAAAGATGGCATTCTTGAAGCTGCTTCTCCTGAAGAAAGATTTATCCGAGAAAAAAAAACAAAAAAATTCCCAAAAAATGCTAGTAAATTCTGTCTTGATCATTTAAAAATTGAATTAAGTGATTGTGATTTTATTGCTCAAGCATGGAATCCTGGTGATCACTGGCAAAAACATAATCCCTTAATTTCTGATTTCAGAACAAGACGAGAAGATTATTTTTACACTGTACCTGATAATCTGTACAATCTCACAGAACGTAAAGTACCAAAATGGGTTAAAACAAATTTTTCAGATGATACTAAAATGCCTTCCATCTATTACATACGACATCATCTTACTCATGCAGCCAATGCATTCTTTTTATCTCCCTTTGAAGAGTCTGCAATCTTAACTTGTGATTGGCGTGGTGAATTTGAATCTACAACGATGGGAATTGGAAAAAATAATACTATCGACATACTTGCATCCAAAAAAATCCCACATTCATTAGGAATGTTTTATGCTGCATTTACTCAGCTACTAGGATATAGAGTCGATAATGATGAATGGAAAGTTATGGCGCTTTCCGCATTTGAATGTGAATATAATGATCTTCTAGAAAAAATTAGAACTACCATTAAATTAACTGATGATGGCTTTTTTGAACTTGATGAATCATATTATCAGGGAGCACTTGTTGACAAACCAAAAGTCTATACCGAAAAATTAGTTGAGCTATTAGGTGGCAAAGAAGGTCAACCTGGTGAATCTCCAACAAATTGGCATTACTCTGTAGCAAAAGCAATGCAACTCGTATCCGAAGAAATTGTTTTTCATATGTTAAAACATCTGTATGATGAAACAAAATTACCTAATCTAGTTCTGGGTGGGGGTTTCTTTATGAATTCTGTATGCAATGGAAAAATTTCTAAAAATACTCCCTTTGAAAATATCTATGTTTCACATTCTCCTGCAGATGTTGGAAATAGTATTGGTGCTGCATTATATGTCGCACATTGCATTCATAATGAAAAAAGAATCTTTACAAAAAATTCTAGTTTTCTAGGTCCTGAATTTTCAAATTTAGATGTTGAAAACTCATTAAAACGTAGAAAATTAAATTATGAATTAATTGAAAATATAGATGAAAAAATTGCTGAATTACTTGCAAATGGAAATGTTGTGGCTTTTTCTAATGGTAGAATGGAATTTGGTGAAAGAGCTCTAGGAAACAGATCCATTTTGGGTGATCCTAGAGATAAGGAAATTAAAAACAAAATAAATTCAATAATAAAATACCGAGAAAACT
>Ga0315316_10001128_pt1 | contig 18412 bp, 14 predicted proteins | sample M160m3416metaG_FD_203702 | JGI IMG/M metagenome (GOLD analysis project Ga0315316, IMG submission 203702) | Ammonia-oxidizing marine archaeal communities from Monterey Bay, California, United States - M1 60m 3416 | ecosystem: Environmental > Aquatic > Marine > Intertidal zone | place: USA... | reverse complement strand
ACTCCCTAAAAAGCCTCTGTAGGCGCTCAGAGGCGAAGGGTGTGCAGACTCAATTACCATATGCTTACCAAGGTCGATTATCGCTTTTTTCTTCTGCGCTGCTGCACCCCACAGAACAAAAACCACTGGGTTAGTTTTTTTGCTTACGACGTCTATTATGCGGTCAGAAAATATTTCCCACCCATGGTTCCGATGAGAACCTGGCTTACTGTCTTCAACTGTCAAAACCGTATTAAGTAAAAGTACTCCCTGCCTAGCCCAAGCCTCTAGGTTTCCATGATTAGGAGGTGAAAGCCCTAAATCTGTCTTCATCTCCTTATAAATATTTGCTAGAGACGGAGGAATTTTAATTCCTTCATTCACCGAAAAAGAGAGTCCATTTGCTTGACCCGCGCCGTGATATGGATCTTGCCCGAGGATTAGCACTCTTACTTCGCTATATGCAGTCAGATGTAGAGCCTGAAATACATCTTCTTCTCGAGGATAAATAAGGGTTCTGGCCCGTTGGCTAGTAATAAAATTCTGGAGTTCTAACCAATATTTTTTATCGAACTCATCTCGAAGCAGAGGGTTCCAGTCAGTTCTCATTCACTACTTCTCTGTGCTTAAGCAAGGAGCTCAGCAGCCTGTTGACTCATAGTAATGCTTACTCCTATCCGTTCTCGATAATAATCAAGGTCAACTCCATCTGTTGGTTTTTGTCCTTGCATATAACGGGAATAGACACCGTGGATAATGCATGCCGTCTTAAAGTGATTAAAACTTAGATAATACGGAAGATCGCTTAGATCACAATTAGTTTTAGACGCGTAACGTTCTATGAGCTTAGTTCGTTCACAGAAGCCTTCTGCATTAGTCGCAGCGTTCTCGCGATTAACCAAAACATCATCAGGCTCTGTCCATGTATTGAGCGCATAAGCAAAATCTGCCATGGGATCGCCCAGAGTTGAGATCTCCCAATCTAAAACCGCTGTCAAGTTTCCACTTGTGTTAACCAAGCAATTATGCAAACCATAGTCTCCGTGGACAACTCGAGCCGGGCCCTGTTCAGGCTTTCGATCACTAAGGTAGCCATGGAGTTCATGAAGAGTTGGATCATCATATTTTGCCCCTTCCGCTGAAGCTAACCAGCTTCGGTACCAGGTTTTTATTTGCCTTCCGACGTAGTCCTCTTTTTTTCCAAGCTCACCTAAACCAACTTCATCCGGGTCGATCGAATGCAACTCCGCTAGAACATCCATGAAGGAATCACCTACCCGACCACGCGCCTCGACTGTTAGATATTCCTCCGCATCTTCTGATTCAAAAAGAGCTCGACCTTCAACCTGACTCATAACATAAAAATGGGCACCTGTAACAGTCGAATCCTGACAGTATCCATATGCAATTGGGACTGGAACTTTAGTTCCGCCTAACCCGCTAATAATCGAAAACTCACGACCCATATCGTGAGCCTTTGGTAGCAGTTCACCGAGGGGCGGCCTTCTGACAACTGCTTGCCGCCCGCGCGCATCTAGCAATGCATAGGTGAGATTACTATGCCCACCTTCAAGGCGAGTCCAGCTAAATGGTCCAGTGAGCCCCTGGGTGTTTTCTGATATCCAGCTTTCAACAGCTGGAATGTCATAACCTGCAATCTCATTTTTTTGATTCATAGTTTCCTTCTTCACCCATGACCACTAGCTACTGTGTAGACGACATTACCGTCATCTACATCCCCATGACGTCATATTGATGGACAGTGGCGCCTTTTATCCCTGGGAAAACAGTAAATAGCAGTTGTGATGCGTCGTTAAAAGGTAACTGGCTGTGACAAGTAAAACTATGACTCTACTGTGGCTTCACTTCGGTAACGGCGTGTTATGCCAAGCAAGAAATTGCCAACCGTTATCGGTATGTTTCCAAAGACAGGTATATCGGCAATCTAGAGTGAGCTCGCGACCGCCTGCTAGCACTGAAATTAACGCCTGACCGTTGACAAGGCCCAAATCATTTTCCCCAATTAATTGGATTTCTGTATCTTTGGTCTCCACATTCCTATAGTCAAAGACCTTATTCTTGATCGCAGTAATGTAACTATCTTTAGTATCCACAGTTGCGTTCGAATGGGTATACCTCATCTGAGCGTGAAGTAAAGCGTTCAGCGCGTCAATATCCTTATCGATCATCGCTTGCCAGCGGCGTTCTTCCATCAGTTCTATTTCAGCTGTCATTAACTCAACATTAGTAGTTATTGAACTCTTCGATACTCAAAGTGTGTTTAAGTATTTTCAGGCAATGTCAAAATTTGCGATTTATTAGAAGCCTCCGAAGTCTTTTCCCTAGCCACAGCAGCACCCGGCTAGCTGCTTCGAAACTCTATAGGCTCATTCAGATTAAGCGTCAAGAGAGTCCTAGCCTCAGACTCTCGTTTTCAGCTCACTGTTCCTCTCATTTTTTAATCCTTTTACATATTCCCCTCTTGAGCTATGGAATTAATTGTTACCAGTCGTTGGTGTTTGATTTAGCTAGGCTCTTACTCATGAAAAAAGCCGTGCTGTCAGTGGTGAGCGTCGTGACGTTTTTGGCTGCGTGTTCATCCACTTCTTCACAATTAGCTAATCCAATTGATTCAACAACTACTGCGCCAAAATCCTTGGAACCAGTTGAGAAAGAGCCTGAACAGCAATTCATTGAAGACATGTGGGATAAACAAGCGGCACGACCAGGTGCCGATATTGAAAAAGTTTTTCGGTTATATCAGGAGAAGGCTGCGATAGGCCCAAAAAACATGGCGTGTTGGGATCCGCAAAATATCGAAGCAGATGTTTGTACAGAGTTAGTCAAGTCAATGGTGCTTCTTGACGTCCATCTGAAGGAGATAATTCCATTACTTGATTCATTGGAATTACCCTGGCGTCTCGTCGTACGTGACTGTGAGCCGCAAGCTGTAACAAAAGATATTCAAGCTGGTCGTGTCAACCTTGAAACTATCGACGATGTCGTCACCGGGTACTTCGTTGAACGAGCCGAGGGTTCCTGGTACAGCGAAGTTGTTGAGCCACCAAGATGCGGGAGTAGCTCTGACGAACTGATCGATTAATTTGTCTCTCCTGCGATCTGTAATGGACTGGTATTCACCATAGCCAACATATAAATCGCACGAAAGCCGAGGTCAGCATCGTGGAGCGATGCCGAGGTCATCATGAGGACCACACAGACTGGATGTTGGCTCTCACTTACACATCGAAGATTTTCTAATACATTTTTTTCATTTGGTATAACCATATTAATCTGTTGGTGCAATTAAGGACCGAGCGTTAGCCTCATCTTCACCTTCCAAAATGTTGATTGGATAGTTATGCCTAGCGATGGCCCTGATCATATGTCTTCCCAAGACTTCCGCCGACACGGGTACGCCCTTATAGATTGGATAGCTAATTATTGGGAAAGAGTCGAAAGCATGCCGGTTCTTGCTGACGCCGCTCCTGGTCAGATTCGTAGCCAGTTACCCAACTCCGCTCCTGAGGCGCCGGAACCATTTGAGAGCATTCTGAGCGATCTGGACAAAATCGTTCTTCCTGGGATAACTCACTGGCAAAATCCAAACTGGTTCGCCTATTTTCCCGCAAATAGTTCTCCCCCATCCGTATTAGCGGAACTTGTCTCAGCCGGGCTTGGCGTACAAGGGATGCTTTGGTCCACATCTCCGGCTGTTACAGAAATCGAAACTCAAGTAATGGATTGGCTAGTCGATTTGCTTGACTTGCCGCAAGCCTGGAAGACCACCAGCGAAGGCGGTGGTGTTTTGCAAATGAGTGCGTCCGATTCTACTCATACGGCGCTGGTAGTGGCTCGCCACAAAGCCTCCGCTGTCAACAACATCGACGCCAGCTCGATGGTAGTTTACACGTCATCTCAGGCACATAGTTCAATCGAAAAGGGTGCGAGAATCGCCGGTTATGGACATATCCGCCTAATAGAAGTTGACACGAACCAGGCTATGGTCTCCTCTGCGCTCGACGCAGCTATACGCAAAGACTTAGATTCCGGATTAACACCGGTTTTTGTTGGAGCTGCGGTTGGCACAACAGGGACGACCGGAGTTGACCCAATTCGAGAAATTGGAATCATAGCTGCTACCCACAACTTGTGGTTACACGTCGATGCCGCTTATGCAGGTTCCGCAATGATTTGTTCCGAGTTTCGACATCACCAAGATGGCTTGGAACTTGCGCATAGCTACACATTTAATCCGCACAAATGGATGATGGTCAATTTCGATTGTTCGGCTTTTTTTGTTTCGGATCGAAAGCCACTCATCGACTGTCTTAGTATTTTGCCACCATATCTCAAGGACGAAGCGAGTGAATCTGGCGCGGTCATTGATTACCGAGACTGGCACGTTCCACTCGGAAGACGATTTAGAGCTCTCAAACTCTGGTGGGTCTTAAGATCTTATGGAGCCGAGGGAATCCGAGAAATGATCCGACACCATGTCTCCCTAGCGGATTATTTTGCATCCCTGATAATAGAAGATTCACGATTTGAACTTGTCGCTCCACATCCATTTGCTTTGGTTTGTTTTCGTTGCACCGCAGGTCCGGACGCTACACAAGCGCTGACGGCAGCGGTCAACGCCACAGGAAATTTCTACTGGACGGGTTCGATTCTTAACGATGAGCCAATGATCCGAGTTTCCATTGGACAGACCAGAACGACAAAAGAACATGTCGAACGATTATGGAAAACACTGTCTGATTTGGCTTAATAGGCCAAACCTGCAGAATAACTAATTCTAAACGAAGCGCCCGGACTCATAAAAAACACGTATTAATTGAGTTGGTTAGGTAGGCGCCTACCAAACGTTTAACACTGTTGCTAGAGCGATCAGATAGCGAAACCACCAGTTTTGGTTTCCAGGTATTCCGCAATCCCTTCATGGCCACCTTCACGTCCGATTCCTGAATCTCCCATACCTCCAAACGGGACAGAAGCCGAAGTTGGGTTAACATCATTAATACCAATTATGCCGAATCGCAACCCTTCGAATGCTCGCATAGCGACCCCTATTTCCTTGGTATACACGTAAGCTGCGAGGCCGTAATTAGTGTCGTTCGCCATCTCGATTACTTGTTCGGGGTCTTCATAGGTAATCACCGGTGCCACTGGACCGAAAGTCTCTTCTCTGTAGATCTTCATCTCAGGCTTTATATCTGTCAAAACAGTCGGCGCATAGAAATGGCCATTACGATGTTCGCCATCAACGAGACGCATTCCTCCGACAGGAATACCCGCTCCCTTGCTTCTAGCATCTTCCACTTGCGTCTCAACTTTAGCCACAGCGACTTCGTTAATCAGCGGCCCAACCCCCACACCGTCGTGCAAGCCGTTTCCGGTCTGAAGTCTCTCGACACGACTACAAAGAGTTTCTTGAAATAAATCGGCAAGAGACGATGGCACATAGAGTCGGTTCGGACTGATACACGCCTGGCCTGCATTCAAAAACTTTAACGCAGCAGCTCCTTTCGCAGCATGAACGGGGTCTGCATCGGGAAAAACTATGAACGGAGCGTGGCCGCCTAACTCCACTGAAACTCTTTGGAGGTTCGAAGCCGCTTTCGCAGCAAGAACTCTTCCAACCGCTGTGCTCCCGGTAAAGGTAAGTTTGGCAACCCTTGGGTCACTAGTGAATATGTCTCCAACCGGAGCAGGGTTTGATGTGGTGACCATATTAAGTACTCCGTGTGGGAGTCCGGCATCTGTGAGCACGTCAAGAGTCGCTTTAGCGCACAACGGTGTTGCTTCAGCGGGTTTAAGAACAACTGTGCATCCAGCCGCAAGAGCGGGACCAATTTTGCGCGTCAACATTGAAATTGGATAGTTCCATGGCGTTATTGCTGCCACCACACCAACCGGGACTTTCACTGACAAAAATCGCTGATCCGGGCGCTGAGACGGGAGCCACTCACCTACAACGCGCTTCGCCTCCTCAGCAAACCACAGTAAAAAATCAGAAGCGTACTTAACTTCAGCCTTAGCTGCTTTAAGGGGCTTACCCTGCTCGACTGTCATAAGTTGGGCTAGTTCATCCGATCGGCTGACCATTATTTCCCAAGCTCGGTACAAGACGGCGGACCTTTCATATGCGGTGGTCTTGCTCCAGCTTTTGAAGGCATCATGAGCCGCCGCAATAGCAAGTAATGCATCTTCCGCGCCGCCATCCGCAACAGACCCGATTGATTCTCCAGTTGCCGGGTTCAAAACTTCAAAACTCGAACCGCTCCGAGCGTCCGTCCACTCGCCATTAATAAGCATTATCTCATCTCCATTATGAATGTTTTAATCGACGCGCCTTCATAGGGACGTCAACAAGTTCCGATAGCGTTTACTAACCGATTATTTTCCTCGGGTGTACCAATCGTGATTCGTAGTCCTTCACCTTCAAAAGGTCTCGTTACGATTCCTTTTGCTTCTAATGCTTGGAACAGAGGTCCTGCTTCTGTTTTTATCGGCAACCAGACAAAGTTGGCTTGGCTAGGAGTAACAGGCCAACCAGCGCCCGTCAACAAGTCAGTTACCCGAGTCCGTTCCCTAACTACCTCATCGACTCGAACCTTCAGCTCAGCTGATGCATCGGGCTGCAATGAAGCCAAGACAGCCACTTGGGCTAGACCATTAACCAAAAACGGTAATGCCACTTTGTCTAGCGCACTTATTATTTCTACACTCCCCACTGCATAACCAACACGCAAATTTGCAAGGCCGTATGCCTTTGAAAACGTTCGAAAAACGACAACATTTGAGTAAAATGGCAGTATCGCATTAACTGGATCTTCGACATCTGAAGCGGTTACAAACTCAAGGTAAGCCTCGTCGATTACTACAACAACATCTTGCGGGACAGATTCTAGGAAACGCTTTAAATCGCCAGTAGAGCAAACCGTGCCCGTCGGATTGTTCGGAGTGGACAAGATCACTAGCTTCGTTTTCGAAGTGATGGCACGAGAGACTGCATCTAAATCAAAAGCTTGATCGACAAGAGGTATGGCTAGAGCAACTGCTTGCGAGATCGCTGAAAACAGAGGGTGCACTTCAAATGAGCGCCATGGATAGACAACTTCATCTCCCGGGTCAATGTAGGCTAAAAATAATTGCTGAAGTAGGCCGACAGAGCCACAACCTAGTGTGACCTGACTGGTTTCCACATTCAACCTGGCTGCCAAGACGGACCGCACTTCTGAGCCACGATGATCTGGGTAGCGATTGAGAAGCCCAGCTCCATCGCTTACAGCGGCTAAGACGCTCGGTAGCGGCCCATACGATGTTTCATTCGAAGCAAGTTTTATCGCTTCATCTAGATTGTGTTCAGAAGCTGATTGTTCCGCTGACTTACCTGGTTTATAGGCCGGTAAATTTGCGACGACTGCTCTTGGTCTACCCGTCAATGTTCCTACCTCTCTCTCGTGCGTATCATTCTAGGAGCTATTCTGTAATCGCATTGATGAGGGGCCAATGTGGGTGTGAGCCGCCTTCGGGATTCAAAGGAATTACCACAACTTCTGTAGCCCCAGCAGAATGATGCTCATCGATCCTAGTCAAAATATCAAGGCGTGAGCCCCAAGCCACTAGCGAATCGATCAGAGCGTCACTTCCGCCATTCTCAAAGTCTTGATCCGAAAAACCTAACTTCCGCCATGCCCGGTGATAGTACTCAAGTGTCATATAGAACGCGAGAGCTTTACGAGCTAGACGGCGAGCTTCATAAGGGTCTTCGCACAGCAAACACATTTGAGAAACATTCAGTTCTGTACTGTCCTCTAATTGTGCTTTGACATTTTGTGTGTGTAAAGGGGTCTGTAAAAAAGTACTAATTCCATCCACCTTGGGGATAACCATGTCTAACATTTTTGGCCCATGAGCGGCTACGTGAAGAGGTGTCGCTTGATCACCAGGAATTGTGATTTGCGAATGTCTCACTCTATCAATATACGTCTCTAGTTTTTTGACTGGTGGCTCCCAGACATGTCCTCGTTGCGATGCTAGACCAGAGTTCGAAACGCCGAGCCCTAAGACAAAACGACCAGCGGAAAATTCGGTTAGAGTCTGCCCAGCTGCGGCTGCTGCGACAGCGTCTCGCGCATATACATTCGCGATTCCAGTAGCAACACGGATGAACTCAGTACGAGCCAGTAGGAAACCCGCAGTGGCAAACGGTTCGCGACCAAATAACTCTGTTACCCAAATGGTGTTGACTGTCAGATCTTCTAATCGTTTAGCGAAATCAACCAGATCTATGCCCGACATTCGATCCGTGTTGAACATAATCCCAATTGGTCGTTTAAAATCTGTTTCTGGCACAGTTACCAGCCACCTTTCAAGTCCGCTGCCATTTGGTAGTTACTTCAAAACTTCTGAAACCGCAAGCTCAACGAAACGGTCTTCTGAATAATTCAAAATTTCTGTAAGAACTTTGAAGCTGTGTTGACCATAAGTGGGGGCCGCTTCAGTGACTATCGCTGGCGTCGCAGACAACTTGATCGGTGTCGACTCGACCCAAGATGTTCCACAAGTGCCATGAGCCACTTCGATAAAAGCTTCATTAAACTGTAGTTGATCATCTTCAGAAATAGAATCAACTCCAAGAATACGGTGGGCGGGAACTTCAGCAGCGATGAGTTCCTTCTCTGCATCTGCAACGCTTTTACTAGATGTCCAGTCGCTAATGACCTTGTCTAGATAATCATGCCTTATTCGTCTCTCATCTACATTCAGATCTGCAATCTCCGCAGATCCAATCAGTAGAGATAATGAACGCCAGTGTTCATCAGTTTCACAACTAACAGCAACCCATGCATCATCACCTATACACGGGTAAGCGTTCTGAGGGGCAAAAACTGCATCTCTGTTTCCCATTCTGGTTGCTACTACTCCGTTCACTTCCTTATCTAATAGTGCTGGGGCAAGGAAGTGTAAAGCACCCTCCAATTGAGAAAAATCTATGTATTGTCCTTCTCCAGTTTTTTGTCGGTGATGTAGCGCCGCTACCAGGGCTAGAACAGTGAATCGCGGTGAACCGTAGTCAGTGAAGGCGCTATACGGTCCTGAAGGCATCCGGTCGGCCCAACCTGTGACTGGGTAGAAACCGGCTATTGCTGCGGCCATAGTCCCGAACCCTGCGTAATGAGCCATCGGACCTGTTTGTCCCATTAGACAAGATGATGCCGCTATTATGTTGGGATTAATTGCCCGTAAACCGTCATAATCTAAGCCCCATTTTTTCATAGCGCCTGCGGAAAATGAGTCCGTTACAATATCCGCCCATCGAACCAGATCTTCGAGCACTGCTTTCGCTTCCTGATTATTTAGATCTAATCCGAGACCTAGCTTGCCAGCATTCAGAGAGTGAAACTGGAATGAGCCTTCCGGATCACCTTCTTCTCCTCGAAAAGGCCCAACGCCGCGAAGCACGTCCGGTCTTGTTTCACTTTCGATTTTGATAACAGTTGCTCCAAAATCAGCAAGGGTTCGCGTAGCGGCCGGACCAGCCAAGGCCCACATAAAATCCAGGACCTTCACGCCTTCCAGCGGACGGCGCCTGAGCGATTCTGCTGGGTTAAGTTCCGGTCTCCTGGAGAGGTCGCTCATTATGCGCTCGGTATCAGCACCAAGACCGGGAGCAACAAGATTACGGTGAATCAACTTCGAAGTCGATCGAGTGATCGGCCCACAGATACGAGCCGTATCCAATACAGTTCCTCCGCTTACCCGGGAGACATCGATAGAATCCCAGTAATCTCGGTCCTGTAGCTGTCCTAAACCCATCACATCGGTCATGTCAGCAATCGGTGCGATCAGTAAATTTTTTTCTAACGCCGCTTGCAGCAACTCGTCTTTAGTTCGGGTCGCAACGAAGCTACTAATCGTTTCATTGGCCTCTTCAAGAATTGCTGGAGTGGCTTCACCTTCTAAAACTCGATTTGCATAGCTCACGAAGTCTTCATCTTTTAGCTTCTTAGTGCACCCGCCTTCATCATAGATCCATTTCATCAGGCGGTTGCTATAGGGACCTACCATCGCACCGAACAAAAATGTGACCGTCACATAGCCATCTGCACAAGGATGAACATACTGAATTTTTAGTGGTCCCAGTCTAACGCCGCCCGAGAACCTCGTCTGCGGCTCTTGCGGCTCAAGACAAAAAGATCCCAGCATCCTGAACTGGCTCGTACTCAAATAGCTCATTTGCGCCGCAACATCTGCATGCTGCCCCAGCCCGCTGGATTCGCGCTCATACAACGCTAACGCAGCCGCACATGCCGCATCAGCTCCGGCGAAGTTCCATGTTTGTGGGATTCCTACGCGCACAGGCGGGCGGTCTCCGTCTCCTGTTAAGGACATCGCTCCCGAGGCAGCGGCAATGGTTATGTCTGAAGAAGGCCAATTTTTTTTAGGCCCGCCGGAACCGTAAGCAGAAATTGAAACAGTAATCAAACCTGGGTTTTGGGAGCGTAGAAGCTCTAAGTCCACCTCAAATGCGCCACACTCCAAAAGCACATCCGCTGTCATCGCCAACTCAATTAGTTCAGTGTCATTAGAAATAACAACTGATGACTTACCTCTATCTTGCGTCAGATGAGAGAGAGATCTTTCTGAGTGTTGGATTCCCTCGACATAGGGGCCTCTGTGCCGGTGTCGTAAACCTTCTGGTGGTTCCACCATGACAACTTCAGCCCCCATTTGTGCCAACATAAAACCGGCAATAAAACCACGGTCATCACACAAATCTAAAACTCGATACCCTGACAACACCCTATATTCTCCCCTTCATTAGCAATAACTTGCGCTGTTTCAACGACCTGTTAGTAGGTTGTTACCAGTTTCGACCTTCCGATAGACGAGCTTAAGACAAATCCCGGCTCGATATTTAAACCTGACTGGATAAAGAATGTTTAACAGACCGATCGAAATTTCCTGGCTTATTGCTGTTGGCGTGGCGGTGTCATGGATCGGCGTTTGGTTGAAGAGTATCCCAGTCATTTTTGTAGGATTTGGAATGTTTTTAGGATTTACTCTGAGCATGATCATCGTCGCGTGGAATGAGGCTCGTTTCGGAACGGACTCGAACCCTGATAGCGACGCAACATAAGAATTGTGCTCACCGTAACTATTGAAATAGTGAAAGTGGCTAGGGCTAGCAGCTTGGGAATTAAAGTTCCTCCTTGGCGTGAATATCTAGAAGTCACAAGTTCGAATTAGATTCGTCCAGTTCTATATCAGCGGTTTCATTCGTGACGGCCATGCCACCAGCCGCCATTCAGCTTCCACCAAGGGTGATAGTGCCACCCAGACCAGTCTGAAGTGAGGAAAAGAATTCGCAGGTACTGCGCTAAAAGACTGCCCCAATTGCAGGTGTCATTGGGCTATGGTGGCACTGTGAGTGGGAAAGACTTCAATCGTTTCGGATTTGGTGAGAGCCAGCGTGTTTTTGCTTTTCAACCATCGACAACAGAAAATCTTTTGGCCCTGTCAGAAGAACAAATTCAACAGTTCAACGAGTCAGGGTACCTCACAGCGTTGCCAGGTTTGTCTTCAAGCGAAGTCGGAAATCTTCGTCAATACCTAAATGGACTAATAGGGGAAGTTGTTTCAGCTGATGATGCGCGAAACAGCTACTCGATTAACCAGTACCACAGGGTAAGTCGTCCTTTATGGGACCTTATTCATACACCGGTATTCGTCGACTATGTGTCGGATATTTTGGGTCCTGAATCAGTTTGTTGGAGCACACACTTGTTCTGCAAACTGCCTGGTGATGGAATGGAAGTCCCGCTGCACCAAGACGCCAATTATTGGCCGTTCACTCCCACGAAGTCAGTTACTATCTGGCTGGCGGTAGATGATGTTGACGAAGAGAATGCCGCTATGAGGTTCGTTCCAGAAAGTCATCTCGATGGTGACTTAAGGCATGCTGAATTGGCGTTAGATGGTGCGGTCGTACTCAATCGGCGTGTCGTTGAACATGAAAAATATGAGAACGATGTTGTTTTGAACGAGCTTCGGGCCGGGAAAGTTTCCTTGCACACAGATCTTTTGCTGCACGGATCAGCTGCCAACCTCAGTTCGCGTCGCAGATGCGGCGTAGCATTGCGATACTTAGCTGCAGAAGTAAAGGTCGTGCCAGGCGGAGAAGATTGGATTCGTGACGCCGTACACGTCGGTGCTGGCGACCCGTCCGGATACTGGCCAAACCGATCTCGCCCACTCAAAGATGAACCGCACAAGATGGCAGGATTCTCTGGTGGTTTCGACGGAAATTCTTGAGGACATTCGTTGGGAAAAATCCCGAAGAACCTTTTGTAGTGATATGTTTTTCTAGCCTCATTCGGATTTCTAATGTGTTCCAAAACGATCTTCCTACCCACACTGCCGCCATAGCCCAACAATGACTGGACCTGTTCGCAGCGTCTTAATTCGTGACTGCCTTATCAGCATTTAACGATGCCTCATCCCCACTAGTAGCTTTAACTATCCATGTCGCCACACATGGTTTATCGTGACCTTCGCAAGTCATAATTCTCTTAAGATTTACTCGATTAACAGCTGATACCGGATATTTTTTACCGTCTCGATAGATTCTTCGACCGTTCAAACTGATTTCATGATTCGAATATAGTTATTTCCAGCCGTCACATTTATTTGCTGGTTATAAGCTCAATACGCAATAGACCCATCCTGAGTAGCCTTAAAGACTTGATAATATTACGTAACCTTCGAAATATGCGCATTCACACCTAGCGCTCTGAGAGATTCATAATCGTAAAACTAAAGAAATTCTCAAATCTGTCGTCATAAGAACGCCTGATCGATTCCAAGAACTGGCACAATTAACCAGCGTCGCGTTTTCCCCCTCAACAGCGACTACTCATTAATAACTATGTCGCTTACCACTAACTCAATCATGCGCGCAGATCTTCGGAATGTTGCGATTATAGCCCACGTCGATCATGGTAAAACTACGTTGGTCGACGCAATGCTTTGGCAATCAGGAGCATTTAGAGAAAACGAATCGGTTGCTGAGCGGGTCATGGACTCAATGGATCTTGAGCGCGAGAAGGGAATCACGATACTTGCAAAAAATACGGCTATTCGATGGGCAAGCCCAAACAACCCAGAAGTCAAAATTAATATTGTAGATACCCCTGGGCACGCTGATTTTGGTGGCGAAGTAGAAAGAGCACTCACGATGGTTGATGGAGTTGTTCTTCTAGTGGACTCCTCTGAAGGTCCTTTGCCCCAAACCCGCTTCGTGCTTCGAAAGGCCCTCGACCTTAATCTGCCAGTAGTGCTGGTGATCAATAAAATTGACCGTCCCGATGGTCGCATAAAAGAAGTAATCGATGAAACCTATGAGTTGTTTCTAGATTTAGATGCCACGGATCAGCAGATTGAATTTCCTATTGTGTATACAGATGCGCGAGCCGGAACCGCAACACTTGATCTTGAAGTTCCAGGAGAAAATCTCATACCTCTATTCGAGACGCTAACTGAAACTATTCCTGCGCCCGTATATGAATCGAGTCACCCGCTTCAAGCTTGGGTAACTAACCTTGACTCCAATCCTTATGTTGGGCGCCTCGCTGTTTGCCGAGTCAGACACGGTGAAATCAAAAAAGGACAGAACGTCGCATGGTGCAGGTCAGATGGCTCAATTGAATCAGTCAAAATCAATGATCTCTTTGTTACAGAAGGCTTAGAACGCGTGGAAGCGAACAAAGCTGGACCAGGCGAGATTATCGCTATTTCTGGCATCGAAGAAATTACTATTGGTGAAACGCTCGGAGATCTTGACGACCCCAGACCTCTCCCAGTGATATCAGTAGACGAACCCAGCTTGTCCATGACAATCGGGATAAACACATCTCCAGTCGCGGGAACAGACGGCAAGAAGCTAACCGCACGTCAAATCAAAAACCGTCTAGACGCCGAATTAATCGGTAACGTTTCTATCCGAGTTTTAGACACCGAGCGGCCGGATGCGTGGGAAGTACAAGGAAGAGGAGAATTACAGCTAGCGGTGCTCGTTGAGATAATGCGTCGCGAGGGCTTCGAGCTAACGGTGGGCAAGCCAGAGGTTGTAACGAAGTCCATCGATGGTGTTCTGAATGAGCCAACTGAGCGCGCAACGATTGATATCCCCGAAGAGCACGTGGGGGCAGTTTCGCAGCTCTTAGGAGAACGACGAGGCCAATTGGAGCTCATGGGTAATCATGGAACTGGTTGGGTAAGGCTTGAATATGTCATACCAGCCAGGGGTCTCATAGGGTTCAGGACAAAATTCTTAACAGAGACCAGAGGGACAGGATTAATTAACCATGTATTCGAGGGTTACACGCCATGGGTCGGGGAACTTCGTACACGCCATTCGGGCTCAATTGTTGCTGATCGCAAAGGTAAGGTAACCGGGTTCGCCGTTGCGGCGATCCAAGAACGTGCTTCTCTTTTCGTAGGTCCCGGAGAGTTAGTTTATGAGGGCATGGTCATCGGTGAAAATCCGCGTTCTGATGATATGGATGTAAACATTTGTCGTGAGAAGCAGCAAACAAATGTTCGCGCTGCAGCTTCTGATGACACCATCAGATTAACACCTCCAAGAATTCTGACTCTTGAACAGGCGCTTGAATTTATTGGAGATGATGAGTGCGTCGAAGTAACGCCGAACTTCATTCGACTTAGAAAAATAACCTTCGACGCTGGACTAAGAGCCAGATCCAAGAAGCGAATGCAACGAGACCGATCTGCTTAGTACTCAAAATTTCTGGTAGGCGGAACCGATACGACATCGTAACCATTTCAATAGGGGCAGTTAAGCTTGATTTGAGATAAGGCGAGATGTGACGAAGAGTCCTGATTTGATTCAACTAAAGTCTCATTATGTCTGCTTATCTAGTAGGAATTCAAACAGTCGTTGACAACGATGCCTTAAATCGATACATCAAGGCTGCTTTGCCGTCAATGAAGACTTATGGTGCGAAACCGCTTGTGGTCGACCCAAACACAATTAAGCTAGAAGGCAATCAGAAACCCCCAGGTTCACGTTGTGTCATTATCGAATTTGGGTCAAAAGAACAGTTGCTGGCGTGGTATCAAAGTGGTGAGTACAAATCCGCAATGGCTTTAAGAGACGGCGCATTAGATGGGTACGCTCTTATCGCTGAAGGCTTGCCTAGCGATTAGAGCAAATTCTTCGTTACGACTTCAGCAATCGTTGCATTACCGGTACTGAACTTCCCGTGGCTTCGTAATAACTTCTGCTCGAAACCTGACAACTCCCATGTTTCAGGTGACTTGATATCTGCGAACACTACTTTTGTCCTTGGTCCGGCTCACGGTTGCAAAATATTAAAGATCTCCTTTGGTAAAAGTAATCCAAACTGATGTGTGTCTACAATCAGAACTTAGCTGATTGAGTTTTAGGAGATTTCAATGGATGTCGGAATGCAGCTCATATTTTCTAGCGTTGGCTGGGACCTTGATGACACCGAGACCTTTCAGCAAGAGCTTAAAATGGCGAAAATGGCCGAAGATCTTAACTTTGACGTTATCTGGCCAGCTGAGCATCATTTCTTTGATTACTCCTGGTGCCCAGACAATATGCAGCTTCTCTCATACCTAGCTGGAGCCACAGAACGGATTGATCTCGGCACGGCAGCGGTCATCATGCCTTGGAATGACCCGCTTCGGGTTGCAGAAAAAATTTCCATGCTTGAGCATGTCGCCCCGGGAAGAATCAGATTCGGAATGGGGCGTGGACTTAGTCGTAGAGAGTACGCGGCCTTTCAAGGTATCGAAATGGATGAAAGCCGCGAACGGTTCGATGAGAGTTCGGCGATGGTTTTAGAAGCCCTTGAGACGGGCTTTATTGAAGGCACGGGGCCTTATTACGAGCAGCCTAAAATAGAAATTCGCCCTCGCCCTAGGTCCGATATGCAGGGCCGAGTATACGCAGTTGCTAGTTCAGATGACTCTGTTGAGTCCGCTGCACGACTTGGAGCTCGAATGGTCATGTTCGCCGATCGTTCATGGAAAAGTCGAATGCCTTCGATTAATCGATGGCGGGAGCTTTTTAAGGAATTCCACGGAGTTGATGCTCCTCCTCCAATGACCGCAGACTTTTGCTATTGCCATCCGAACGAAGCAATAGCAAAGGAACGCGCAGAGCGGTACATGGGAACATACTTGGGTAGCGTTTTGGAGCACTACGAAGTGATGGGAGATCACTTCGCTAACACTGAGGGATATGACGCTTACGCTAAAGCGGCTGAGACTCTTAAGAAAGTCGGTACTAGCGGCTTCCTCGATGGGTTCATGCAAGCAACTGCCTACGGAACGCCTGAACAAATTTTGGAACAATTCGTTCAGCGCAAAACAATGATGGGAGATTTCGAGTTAGCTACATGTTTTCGATTCGGCGGAATTCCTCATTCAGAGGCTGAAGATAGCATGCGTTTGTTCGCTGCAGAAGTAATGCCAGAACTGCAAACTTGGTGAAGCTCGACCTTCTCATCATTAATGCCAATATCGTTACCGTCGACGATAATAGACCTCAAGCTTCTTCTATTGGAATTTACCGAGATCGTATTATTTTCGTTGGCAACGATCAAGACGCGAAACGGTATGACGCCAGAAAAGTAATTAATGCCGCCGGTAAGACAATTGTTCCAGGATTCAATGATGCCCATCAGCACATGTCTCATTTTGGCGACTCGCTTCGAAGAGTCAATTTATCGAGTCCCCCTATAGAGAGCATCCAAGATATTCTTGACGCTGTCGCCTCTCGTGCCGCAGAAGTCAACCCCGGCGACTGGATTATCGGCGCCGGTTACGACCAAAATAAACTTTATGAGAAGCGGCACCCACTTGCGACAGAATTAGATCGAGCGGCGCCTAACAATCCGGTAATGTTGCAGCACACCTCCGGTCATATGATGTCCATCAATACTGCACTTATCAAACTCGCTCGTGTTATCGACTGCGTCGTTCCATCGGGCGGAAAGGTTGTTCTTGATCATGGCGGTCGACCAACCGGTCTGATCTTAGAGCAGGCCCAAGATCTAATCTCTACGTTATATAAACCACATTCGATTACTGAGGTAGCTGAATCTCTCCGTCTCGCTAGTACTCAATATCTTTCCGAAGGCATTACCTCTTGTCAGGAGGCGGGAGTTGGTCTCGGGCTAGTTGGCCACACACCCGTGGAGCTTTCAGCATTTCAGAATGCTCTTGAGAATAATCATCTCGAAGTCCGAGTTAATGCCATGATTGCTCAAGAGTCTCTTCATTATGTTGAACACCATGCTTCCGATTTTGCAGACAAGACCCTGGACTTAGGGCTTCGCACAGGTTTCGGTGATGATTGGCTTCGGATTAGCAACACAAAAGTATTTGCTGATGGTTCACTCATTGGCCGTACATGCGCCATGTTCGAACCATTTGCAAATGATACGGACCCTGAAAACAATGGCTTCTTTCAGATGGATGTGTCAGAGCTTAGAGATGTCGTAATTGACTCTCATCGAGCAGGCTGGCAAGTTGGGGTGCACGCTATTGGGGACAGGGCGGTCTCTACTGTTCTTGATATATACGAAGAAGCTCTTGTGGCACATCCACGCGTGGATCATAGACATCGTATAGAACACGCCGGCGTAGTACGAGTCGAGGACGTTACTCGAATGGCTCGACTTGGAGTGATACCGGTGCCACAAGGACGTTTCATAAGTGAACTTGGCGATGGAATGATCGATGCGCTTGGTTCTGACCGAGTAGCAAATTGTTATCGTCAGAAATCATTTTTGGAAGCAGGAATTCCGTTACCTGGAAGTTCCGATCGGCCTGTTGTGAAAGGAGCACCTCTCCTTGGACTCCACGATTTAGTAAATCAAAAAACGTCCAGTGGAGCTCCCTTCAACCCTCACGAGGCTCTTAGCATTGAAGAGGCCCTTACCGCATATACCATCGGGTCTGCTTATGCTGCTTTTGATGAAACCCGAAAAGGAAGTGTCAGCGAGGGAAAGCTGGCGGATTTAGTAGTGTTAGATCACGACCTTCGTGAGACCGCCAACGATTCCATTGCCGATATCCCCGTTAGAGCCACAATGGTTGGCGGCAAATTTCGCTACGACCCAACAGGTTTTTCAGAGTCATAGCTGGCACGTTAGCGGCAATAAATCTTGAAGTGATTCGAGATGCGTCTACCACGACATGAGCGTCGCCAGCTAACTTATCGTTATGGAACTAAGGCCTTTTCAAATTGCTATTGCCGAAGAGCAACTAGACGATCTAAAACATCGACTCAGGAATACTCGCTGGCCAGACAGTGAAGTGGTAGCAGATTGGACACAAGGGCTTCCGATCTCATATGCGCGCGAGCTGA
>Ga0315316_10001127_pt1 | contig 18418 bp, 33 predicted proteins | sample M160m3416metaG_FD_203702 | JGI IMG/M metagenome (GOLD analysis project Ga0315316, IMG submission 203702) | Ammonia-oxidizing marine archaeal communities from Monterey Bay, California, United States - M1 60m 3416 | ecosystem: Environmental > Aquatic > Marine > Intertidal zone | place: USA... | reverse complement strand
CACTCATTGTTTAACTCCCAAATACTTTTTTCTTTTCACCATGATATTCGTAAGCGTGACCTTCTTCTTTTAACAATTCGTTTACAGACTTCTCGTGTCCTTTAACAAATAATTCACCAAGAACTCTGCCATATTTACCAGTACCATGTGAGATAATACTAAATTTACCACCATCGGAATTTTCCAATAGGTCTTTTACATAAGCTTTTGCTGCTAGACCTTTGGCTTTTTCTTCTAAGTCTCTTGTTCTTGATTCCCAAGTATCGACTCCATAGAATCGAATTCTCACCTTATGCCATACATTAAATCCCAAATCAACCATCGCATCACAGGTATCCCCATCTACGACTCTATCTAATTTACAACTGTAACCATGTTTTTTTACTTGTGCACCCATTGTTTATCTCCAACGATGTTTATCGTCTTTTAGTTTACTAACATATTCTAATAATCGACCACAAGTTTTACAAGAAATTGGAGTTATTGATTCTGTGCTAGAATAATCTCTCAATTTACCCTCTATATGATCTTCTATTATTTCCCAATCTTCTTTTCTATTGACATTTAAACCTACTCTGTCAACATCTTTTTTACAACAAGGTGTCAAACTTACTTCACCCTTCTTCTTAGGTCGGTCTTTGTACTTGAAGTAATCTCTATCAAGTGGTTTGTTTTTCAATTACCACTCAACTTCGCTTTCTTTAAAGCAGCTTTCTTCTTTTTATGTCTATCTATAAGTATCTGCTCTTTAGTTCTTCGTTTGGTTTTCTTTTTGGGTTTCACCTTGGTAGGTGATAGCGTGCCCTTCAATTTTGGTTGTTCTTTACCTTTGTGAAAAACATTCCCATCAGCATCTACGAACTCATTCATGAAATGCCATCCAGCTGGACGGCCTGTAGATTTTCTTCTTGTTTTTTCTTCGTGTAATTCAGGAAACATTATCATCATTTTCCTAGTAACTTCTCGTGAACATTTCACTCCAACGGCACTTTCATCAACTGGAATGTATTCACCACATTGGCACATCATATAACGAACTCCTTTTTCATTGTATTCTGGTTGTGTTTGTTTTTGTTTCATTGACATAATATAGTTTAATATAACTATATAAGTCAAGCATTAAATCTCACTAAATTCTGCATCTATTATTGTTTGACATATATAAAACTCATTATTCTTTTGTAAAATAGTGTCGGCCAATCTCCATTGACTCTTTAATTCTTCTGTAGAAAACGAAGTATTAACCGACACTACACCGAGAACAATATAACCATCATCACCTACGGTGATTCTTTTCACTTGATCTTCACGATGTTTTTCTTTGGTAGTTCGGGTTCTACTTTCGGAATTTCAATGGAAAGTATTCCATCCTTGAAATTAGCACTAACATCATCCCCATCTAATTGCTCTCCTAAATTAAAAGACCTCTTAAATGAAGAATGTTTTAGTTCTCGTGTGATACACTTACCACCATTATCTTCGAAACCGTGTTTGTCACCTGATATGGTCAACACATTTTCTTCGACTTCTACTGATACATTTTTCTTATCCAATCCTGGAATTTCAGCTATGATACCAACTTTGTCATCATACTCGTAGACATTCACTTTGGGATAAGAACCTTTATTAAAAGATACTCCAACCTCTTCTTGAAAAGTTGGGAATTGCTTATTCATCAATTCATCAAATACTCTATCAAAAGGTGTTAAAAATTCATCTCGGTTGAGATGTTGCGGGTTAACTATTAATCTAGTCATTGTATTACTCCTATGTTATTCATTTGAACTAACGACATCCCACTTTGTGGCGATGTACTACATATATAATACAATAACTGTTCCATAAATCTTTTGATGTCAAAATGACAAATTCTATGACTTTTCGACATCCAACCAATCACCGAATTCCTCAGTTGACGATGGTTTCCTTAAAAAAGATTCGGATATTTGATGATATTCATCTCCTGTCATCACTCTCCATAGATGATTGAATGTCTGTAGATTTACATTCTTTACTTTCCTAAAATATGTTCTGATCTCACCAATGTCAACATCATTTTTAAATTCTTTTGCCGTTACTACATTATCATATCTATCGACCAAAACATACTTCATATTTTTACCTCATTCGTTATCTACTATTTCGATTTTAAGTGAATCAAGATGATGAACTCCACAATCGTCTGTGTAACCACAATAGACAGTTACATTATACCCTATAAACTCTCCCCAAGCCGCAAACATAACATTTGCCACTCCACCTTCATCTGTCATACTTCCTGGATTCACTAGACTAACCCAATCCGTGTTTATTAAATATTGATAATCAGTATCCCATTGTAAATGCTGTGACCAACCACATTCAGTTGTGGCTTCTAACATCGTATAGGTTTGAGCTAAGTCTTGATTATATTCTAAAATGTACTGACCATCAGTTGATTCTTGTAACTCAAAAGCAGATAGTTCTAATGTACATCCATTACATTCTGCTACTCCTGTATCCTCACAACCAATTAAAAATAACCCTATGATTATTCCAAGTAACCTTTTCATTTTTTATTCCCTTTCTTTTATTTCCTCGGGATCAATATCCCGCATTTTCATAATTTTAAGTTTGGTTTCCTCTAACCAAGCAATCCACTCATTTATCTGATTAAGAATTTTATTCTTGTCAACTTCGACATCATCATTATCCAAGATTTTGTCAACCCACTTTTTGACCATCGCAAGATAGCCAGATAACCAAGTAGCAATCTCTTTTCTTTCATTTGTCCAAATTGATTTATTATTCATAATCTCTCTCTCTATAATACTAATAAATTTACTTAAAGTCAAGTAAAATATTTTATTTTTTGTAAATAAAAATAAACTCTAACTGGTAGGATGTGGAAGTAACCCAATCACATGCAAACGATGTGTAACTCTGTGATTCTGAATTTGTAATGATGTAATCCATAAAATATTTCCTTACAATAATAAATAGTAATTAATGACCTAAAGGATTGAAAGTGTAGTGGTATTGTTCTGTTAGTGGTCCACTAAATGGATCCCATTTATCTATATTTTTAGATATATGCACCTCGAATGCTAAACTACTTGGTGTGATTATCAATAGAATATCTCTGTTAAATATCATCCAATCTAATACCAAATAATTAGGTTCATCAGGATACTCTTCATCGTATCCATACCACTTACACCACCAAGGTTTTATAGAGATATCTCAACTCCTATTTTACCTTTATAAAATTCTTTACCTTGAAGTTTGGATACCTGGCCTAAATTATACAACCTAATTTTATCAGTTAATTTCCAAGACACTTTAAACTTATCTTCAAATTCAAAGTTTTTTAATTTAGTGTTACCACTATCATCCGGCGGTAAGTACCCATCAAATGTAACTTCAACATCTACTTTTTTCCAATATGTTTTCTTCTTACTCATACCAATAGACATAAATGTCTCAAAGTTTCTACTGAATACATTTTCATCATCATTACGACTTGTAAATCCATAAGACCAATCTTTCCATTTGTTACGCCAGTCAAGTTTGAAATACTTTACACCTTGACTCTCTTTGTTCATATACTCAGGTTTAAAGTAAATTCCATTCTCTATCTTGAACCAAAATAAATCATCAATGTAAGGCTCACCAAGTTCTCGTTCCCATTGACGATTGAAATAATAAGTAGGATGACTTAGACCAATACTAACCTCGTAGTCATCTGGATTCGGTTGTACATTTGGTGTTCTTATTGCAAATGAACTGAATAACATTATACCAGCTAATAAACTATCTAACATCGTGCCCTCTCCTTAATGAATCTAATTTTATTTTATGTTCTAACTCAGCAATTTCCGCATCTCGTTTCAGCTGAGTTATCTCTAATTGAACAATTTTTATTGCTTCTTGTTTTGCCATTTGCTCTTCCAACTTACTGACTCTATCTTCCATCTTCCAGTATGAACCACCAACTCCAGTTAAGGCAGTAACCGTACTTAGAATTAACTTCATAGAATCATTTTTCATCGGATTTCTCCTTATTCTTTGATTTTTTAAATATCTTTTCCCACCTTTCTCCCCACTCATCAAGTGTAATTCCTACCCTTGGGACATCACCTTTTCCAGCATCAGATTTTTTATGAAAAACTGATTTAGTTTTTTTGGGTATCTTTGGTGGTTTTATCTCTTTACTCATCTACCTTACCAAAATTTATTTATTTTAGAATCCTTTAAATCATTTATCGTAGTTCTAATACTATCTAGATCAGTATGTATAACCATAAGTTCCTTTATAAGATTCTCATTCATCTCTTCCCTAGATTTCTTTACATCTTTAACTATATATGGAATTTCACCAAGTTCCCATTGTTGGGATTCGATATTACTCCACAATCCACGGAATTGATGAGAAGCATGTTCTGTGTGATTATATAAAGTATCAGTTAACACTTCTAATTGAACTTTGAGATGCTCTTGCTCATCTAATATATTCATGAGAGTCTCATCAGCCAACTGCCCACTCTCAACTATCCTACCAAGAAAGTGTATCTCGTCTAATATCTTTCTTAACTCTGTTGTATATAAACGAATTGATTTTGGATCCGATACCTCAACAAATGCAGCTACATCTTCTTCTATTGCTCTATAAGATTCTTCCCACTCTTCCACTTTTTCATTAATCTTTGCCATATGTATTATAGAAAATGTTACATAAATAAAACACACTACTCCTATAAATCCGGTGCCTATCAATTTTGTTGTTTTGTTCATTTTAAATCACCTAACTTATCTATCATTTGTCTCATATCAATTTTTCCAGCTCTTCTAGTCTTGAGTTTATCTTTCTTACTCTTTATGACCACCTTGGGTTTAATGGGATGAGTAGTACTTCGTAAAGTTTTTTTAAATTTCTTCTTCATAACAAATGTGGTTTAGCTTCAATAATTCCTGCTTGCGTGACTTGGATGAATTCACATTTCGATTGAAAATCCAATAAATCCCCCGCGCCAACATATGAACAAGATGAGCGAATACCATCACAGATATCAAATAGAATCCGTTTGACTTTACCCTTGTACGGAATGAGTGTAGAGTTTCCCTCAACATTGTCATATTCTCCACGGTCTGATTTACTATCAAGTGAAGCACTTCCTCTGTATTTTTTGTATAACTTTTCATTTGGCCACTTACCCTGTTTTATGATTTCACTCGGTGTTTCTTTGGTACCTGAAAGAAGTGATCCCAACATGACCGAATCGGCCCCAGCACCCAACGACTTAGCCACATCACCCACATAGCGACAACCACCATCAGCGATGACAGGAACACCAGCATTATCAGCAACGGAACACACATCAATAAGAGCGCTAAACTGAGGAACTCCGACACCGGTCCTGATTCTCGTTTCACATAGTGAGCCATTTCCGATTCCCACTCTGATACTATCAAATCCCCAGTCACAAAGATCTCTTGCTGCTCTTTTAGTGGCGATTGAACCCCCGATGATTTCAACATTTTCTCCAAATTCATTTTTCAACTCCCCTATAGCTTTCTTCATCAAAATGTGATGACCATGTGCTATATCTATAAGTAATACATTACACCCATTTTTAACTAATTCTTGTGCTCGTTCTTTATAATCACCAGTAACACCAATCGCAGCACATAATGGCCTTGATAACCACTCTTTGTTCATTTCTATTATTTCGTCTGCAAACCAAAATCGTTCCTTTAAATCTTCCCAATCAGATTTACTTGGTGCACTATTCCAACTACTTACTGACTTATACCACTCATAATATTCCTTTTCATGTGATGGATCTTGTTCACCTATATTGAAAAAATATTTCCATTGTGTAAATAACCTACTCATCATCTTGGATTGTTCTTCAATACTCTGAAATCTATGTATGATACCAACACCACCTTGCTTTAACATCTCATGTGCCATATCATATCCAGTAACGGTATCCATTGGCGAAGCAACTAATGGAATCGACAATTCTGTATTCTTGGTAAACCTCGTATTGAGTTTTACATCACCACGAGAATTTAGTTCTGAATATTTTGGAACGATATTTACATCATCATATGTCAAATTAATCTTCAATCAAACCACTCCACTTTTTTAGTTTTTCTTTTTTAATTTTTACTCTCTCTTCAATATCACTATACGATATTAAATCATACTCATGCAGCAATTCAATCATACACATAACATCACCAACCTCTTCAGTTAGTTTATCGTTATCATAATACTCATCACACCTTATAGCTTTACTACATACTTGAATTAATTCACCACATTCTTCCATAGTGATTGTTAATAATTCCTGTAATGGATCTTCCATCACCACATCCATCCTGCTATTACAAAATGAAAATACAAATACCCTAAGACTAACCAAAGAACACCTTTAAGATATTCCATTTTGACATCAGCATGAGTTACTCTTTTTTTCGTATACAAATCTTCTTTGGTTACTCTTATATTTCCAAATATATCTCTAGCCATTTATTCCCCACCCTTGACTTAAAAACTTATGTGCTTTTTTATATTTCAATACCTTAACTGCATCACCTTTTTTGATTGTAACCAACTGATTACGACCTATTTTCTTTTCAACTTTAACAGTAGTGTCAACTTTTCTATCATGAATTGTCTTACCCATCAAATGGTCAATTTCGTGTTGAATACAAACAGCTTCAAGTAATCTTTGTTCTTGGTCTTCTTTAGTAGATGCTTCCCAACTACCTTTACCCTTAGATGATTCTACTCCACTAAAATACCAACCACCTTCTTCTTGCTCTGTCTTAACAATAATGTTTTTATATCGTTTAGTGTGGATTCCCTTTTCAGGATAACTTAAACATCCCTCGTAATAATCTATCTCATCCCATTGTTCTTGTATCTTTGGGTTAATGAGAACCAAAGGTTCACGAACATTGACAACGGCCACTTGTGCATCAATTCCCACTTGATTCGCTGCCAACCCAATGCCGTCCCCTCTTTTGTTAAGTATCTGAAATAGTTCTGTGGCAATCTCAAGTCCTTCTTCAACAGATACCTCTCGGAGCTTTTTATTAATTATGGGATTATTTTCTGTATTACAATTTATAACCTTTTTCATACAATTAAGTTACGAAGAAAAAGGTTAAATGTCAAGCAGTTTCTTTTAAAATATGTGATGGAACAACAAATAATTTCCCCATTTCGGATTGGACACGAGTGTACCCATCGGCAGCTAGACCTTCAATTATAACAGTTTCACCCGCATATAAAGCACCATCGGCGGTGTGAAAATCTTTTATCAATATCGCTTTTTTCTTCATTTGTAAAATCTTCCTGATGAAGGCATATGCCCATTGTATGATAAGTAACAATTTGGACACAATAACCTTATGTTATCTAATTTAGTATTACTACTATCTCCGTCTATAAAATCAATCAAAAGAGCTACATGGTCTTTTCCCATAACTATTTCATTATACCCACAAGAACTACAATCCTCCTCAACCCAATTTTCTTCCACAAGTCTTTTCTTCAAATATCTTCTAGTTAATTTTATCTTTCTTTCAGATGATAAAAGTTCATCTAACGGCTTTCGATATTTACCATAACCTTTTTTGATTCCAACACCTTTTTGATTTAAGTGTTGATCAAATAAACCATACAATTTAGCATACTTTCGGTAAGTTAAATAATTAACACCTAACCAACGAGAAGCCTCAGCATTAGACTTTGTAACTGCTTGGGAATCTTCAATCATTTTTTTGGTAATTACTTTTCTTCTACCTTGTATTTTTATGGGTTTTTCAAAATTACGACTTGACATAAACTTTTTCGCCAGCCTTAAATTGTATTTCAACTTGTTTTTTTACATCAAAAGCAAAATTATCATTTGACTTACGATATTGCGTGTGGCTGTCATTTGGAAATAACCTAAAGATAACTCCAAGATTTATCTCGGAGAATTTATCCTCTTCATATTCAGTACCAACTGATGGTGGATCATATCTATCCTGAGCATGGTCGTTTCCCATTATTCTTCCCCAATCACTTCTGAATTATCTCTAATATTTGTCAGTTTTTCTGCAATATACTCGAAATTGTCACCTAATCTATCAAATGGATTTATTTTTTGATAACTGACTTTAGTAGCATTGTGTTTTATATAAAATTCTACACCCTCAAGTGTTTCATACATATCATCGATAGCACTACGGATGTGCTCAAGCTCTGTTAAAATATCATTTGTTATTTTCATTTTGTTCTCCGAACTCTAATATTAGTTGTTTTGTGTCTTTCTCTTTCAATTCATCAGGTATGCCATCAAACTCATCTACATACCTGGCTAAAAAATCAGATATCTCTGATTTCAATTTGTCCAGTTCATTAAAAGCCAATCCCCTAAGAAATTTCTCTACTTCTTTATCTACTACGGTTGTCATTAAATTATTGATATATAAACCTAATTTATTCATAAATAACCTCTTATTACACTTATAAATATCTAATTACTCTTACAAACAATCAAGTTTTTTTCATATGTTTCAAGTGATTTAATGTAAAATTTAAATATATCATACTCCATCTCACCAACTTCACCACTATCGTGTAGCAATTCTGATAAATTTGTTAGTATTTGAAAATTCTGTTGTGTTAGGAAACGGCAATCAAATTTAACAATCACATTATTCTTTGGTTCAATGTGATCGGAGTGTATCCTTTTACCCAAATCAAATTGAGTATTTGATTGTTCCTCTTCGATGTACTTATTTACACCAAATCCCTTGTGCCCAACCCAATCTCCATAAATGTCACTACACCACGGCTCTAATTCTCTCAACATATCAGTATCACAATTCTCTACTACAAACCCAACATCATATTTTGGTGGTATTATTGGATGTAGTAACTCATCATGTTTTACAAAATGTCCCCACTTACGAATGAAGTTACGAGTACTTCTAAGGTTTTGTGCTAACCATTCTTCTGTTTCTCTGTTCTTCATAAAGACTTGACCATCAGGATTTCGTTGAGCCCCATCTGCAAATCTACTACCACGGCAAGTCATATGATATACTAAACCTTTCCAAGTTTGTTTTAAATCATAACCAGCCAATACAAACCGATTAAATATATCTGAATCTTCTTTTGATTGTGGAGCGTATAACGGGTCGTGTCCACCAATTGCCAAAAAATCATCTTTGTATATTGCCCAAGGTGCAAAAATACCTTTACTTGTTTCTCGTTTCAATGCTAATGGTCCATATAATATACCAGCATTAAGGTGTATTTCTTCTACAAAACTCAATAATTTTTGTTCCTTGAATTCTTCAGGCTCAATACCAAAGTCCTCTAATATCTTTTCAGGACCATCTGGATGTAGTGGTGGTTCTATTCGAGTTGCACTTACTACTTTACCTGGCTCTAAATGTTTCAATACATATTCATCCATCTTAGGGCATGCATACATATCCGCGTGATATATCATTACGATATCACTTGTTGCCATGTCTACCAATGTATCATATAGTATCGTGTGCCCTAATCTTGTAGGACCTTCATTCCTATGTATCTTTACATTCTTATCCTTTTCAGCAATCTCTTGCATCCACTCCCAAGTCCCATCATCAGAGAAATCATCACCCCAACATATCTCATGTCTGTATCCTAAGTTCTTACGAATACTATTGTAAGACCACTTTAGGTATTTTAAATTATTTCTACTTGGTTGTATAAAACTTATTACTTTATCCATCCCCAAACCTTGCCTTTTTCCACTTCTCATTATTTCTCAAATCACCCTTTGTTGTGACTCCCTTGTAATGAAATACAAATGATGTCTTACAAACTGCTGGAAAATCATCATTTGGTATTAAATTACTCCAATTAAATTCATCTTCATTTTTAGTCATAATATATTTAGGTTCAAATAATTCTTTATCCGAGTATTCATAATTAATGATATTTCTATTCATCATAAAAAAGAACCCGTTAAACATTTTCATTCTTTTAGGATCAAGTTGATATAAATTATTTGATTCTCTTATCTGTGTTTTTACATCAATTATTCTATCTTGTATTTCTTGATAGTAATTAGGATCATCACAAGATGGTGACATACCTTGATAATGATTTTCAATAGATTGTTCCCTATTGTGACCTACACCATTGGTAGTCGAAGTAGGAACAACTAAACTAAAAGGCCATTTAGTAAATGTATTTTTTAACTCTGTTATAGCACCTTGGGGAATTAATATATCATTGTTAGCAATAATTAAATAATCATAGTTATCATCCATCCCACTTTCATCATATATCCATCTCTGTTTGAATTCATAATAACCTTTATTCCAAGAATCTGTCAATCCCAATCCCTCTTCTTTTGTTATGACTTCATGACCATACTCTTTACATAACTCAACCGTGTCATCTGTACTGCAATCATCAATAACTAATACATCAACATCATCTTCTATAGTCTTTAGCGAATCAAAACATAACTTGGTATATTCGGATTCATTATAAGTTGTTATCACTAATAATATTCTACTCATCAGTTACAGCTCTACCTTTTAATTTTTTCCAATCTTGTTCTGGCCTAACTTCTAAATTCTTTTTCCAAGCACCTTTCAATACACTTGGATTCAATCCAAACATTTCAGCAAAATCAATCATCGCCTGTATGTCTTTTGGGAAACAACTGCCACCAAAACCAAACTTACCATCGGGACCTGGCACATTCATGTGCGAATGTCCTACCCTACCATCTGATACAAATCCACTTACAGCATCATCCCAATTAGCATCTATCTTTTCTGCTATCTGGTACATCTCATTCATAAAAGAAACCTTAGTAGCAAAAAAACAGTTACTCATATATTTAATCAACTCAGCAGTTTCATAACTTGTTTCCATTATGGCAACACAATCACCAAACCTGTCTCTGATTAAATCAGTAAACCTCTCGGATAACATCATATTCAATGATTTACCACTATGGCCAATTACAAAACGACTTTGATTTATAAAATCAAAATTAGCAGACCTTTCGGTTAGAAACTCTGGATTAAATAATATATTCAAATTAGTATACTTCTGTTGTAATGTCCATGTAGTTCCAGGTATTACAGTAGACCTTATCAAGATAGCATTTTCCTTCCCATTGTGAACTTCACTTATATCTTTTAAAGCATCTTCTAAGATATCAAGATTAATCGAACCATCTTCATTTGCCGGAGTTGGTACTGACAGGAATATAAAATCCGATTCGTTAACTGTTTCTTCTAATGTATGTGTTGATTTATTTGGATTTATGTCATATACCCTAACTTCAGCATCACAACCGACATTGGGTGAAAAACCAAACTTAACAGCTCCACCTACAAATCCATTACCAACTATTCCTATTTTTTGTTTTAGTTTCATTTCTAAATTCCTTGTTTTTTAGTCAAAATGGCTAAAGTGCCTTCCGTATCAACTATTTCATAATATTTTAAAATTCCATGGTAATAACCTCTGTTATTAAAATCATGAAATAAAAGATAACCATCACCTTTAAGTAAATCTTTAGCAATATAAGCACACATAGATCTTGCCCTCCCATCTACCAAAATCACATCATAATTTCTATGTGATAATTCAAGCGGCTTTCTGATATAATCAAGGTAACAATGCCAATCAATTGTACCTCGTGTTGTCCAATGAGTTTTACCATCCTTTTCATATATTTCTTTATTCCCATTCGTACCATACCAACTTTCGTCACCTTTCAAGATATCAAAGGCATTTTCATCCAATTCGTCATCAAATTTTTCATCGTGTGTAGGAACATGTAAAAGTTCTACATTATCGTCAATTTGTGATGTGAGTTTATCATACCACGATTTGTCATGTTCTATAGAAACATAACTACTTACTATCTTTGAAAAATACAAAGTACTACCACCAGCTCCCCATTCCAATACTTTATCTTTATCATTAAGATATTCTTCAGATTTAACTATCTCAGAATCAGACATTGAAAAATCCACTCCAATGTTTGATCTATCTATTACTTGATTATTGTCTTTATATTCGTATGTTATCCCCATCTACCTGATGCTCCTACTGTTTTCCAAAAACCTTGGCCATGAAATGAACCATCGTGATCCTGACTTGTCTTTTTGGTATTTGGATGTTTATCTATATATTCTTTTATTTTCATCATCTCATCAACATTATAATACTCGTACCCTTTTAAATTTCTTTCTCTTTCTCTATCAAAAACAGTTCGACCTTCCTTACAAGTTCTATCGGCGTTAGGTGTATTCCATACATTATGATGCTTCATATGCCAGTCTAAAACAACTCTAGTATCTGGATCTAAAACCTTACAGATTTCAGAATACCACCAATCATCTAAAACATTAGGACACAACCTACCATTAATTTCAAACCACTTTCTTGGTATTCCAATTGGCCCAACTGCTGGTTTTCCACTACGATTAGCATCACGAAAGAAAAATATATAATTCTGCCCCTCTCCCTCTCTTATCAACTCATCCCATCCAGAGTATTTACTGTTAGCCATAAGTTCAAAATCATCTGTCCAATGTAAAAGATACTCACCTTCACTAATAAACATCGATTCGTCATTATATCTGTTAATAAAACCATAACCATGTCTCTCACCAACAACAAACTTCATTAATATATCAAGTTTTTTAGTCCTTGTTTCTATGACTTTAAACCTTGATTTACCCCATCTAAAATCATTACTAATTACTCTTGAACCTATTCTCCTCGCGTCATAGTGTTCCATAACCTGATTTATAGTTTGCTTATCATCTCTATCAAATCTTAATACAAACTCAACATTAGATATATTATGAGCATTGTCTATCAAAGAATCAATACCTCTAGTTAACATATCTTTTCTATTTCTAGTTGGACAAAAAACTGATATCTTCATTAAAAAGGCCACTCTATTTTATTTGGATTATTAGTTCCTTCAATTGGTACGACAAAACTATCCGCATCCTCTTCGGGTAATCTACCCCACTTTTGTATAAATCTTTGTGTCGCTCTTTGTTCCCACTCTACTAAATGTGGTGGTCGTTTATCATTATCCAACACCTTTGTACCATTTGGAAACCTTGATGTCCTTGATGTAAAATGCCAGATAAGAGATTTACTTGTCATTATAAACTTATAGTCTTCCATTTGCATTCTCATAAACAAGTCTTTATCTTCCCAATACATCGGTTCAAATCTTGGATCATTACCACCTATATGGATATGGTCTTCGACTCTACAGAAATAACCAGCACCACCAGCTTTTCTAACATGGATGTCATTATCTTGTGTAAATTCAGCAGCCCAATCATCAAAATAATTCTGTTCAAAATTATCATCATGTTCACCAAATTGGTCAAATGGAACAAAGATAGTACCAGGTCTATAAGGTGGATCATTTGGAAATATATTTGGCTGAACTCTAAATGATGAAGCAATTAACCTTTCGCCTGGTTCTATATCATCATATAATTTTAACAACTCAATGTCTTGATTTGGTCCTACCCAAAAGTCTGAATGTAGAATATTTACAAACTCAGTTCTTACTTTACTAACACACAAATCAATACCACCACCGATACCTCGTTGTTCTTTATTATCAGTTTCTATATAGTATTCAATTCCAAGTTTATCAGCATTTTCCGCCAGCCATTCATTTGTACCATCTGTACAATTCTCAGCAAATATAAAGATAGGCATGTCATTGTAGTAACAATTTTGTCTAACCGATGTAACAGTTAATTTTAAAAATGGTAAGTTATTATAGGTTGGAATTACTGATGTTATTTTATGCATTCTCTACTCCAGTTAAATTAGCAAAAAAATTATGCCAGTACATACAAAAGTTATGGGCTGAATATAACTCGTCATAAATTTTCCTACTGTTATCTATAATATACTCAATTTCATTCGGATTATCAAGCATTTTCATAACGATTTCATTCAAATTTTTCCAATCCAAATCAACTGGTATGTAAGTTTCATTTGCTATGTATGGATTAGGATTTGTATTAACTATATCCATATTCGGTTTTATCATAGCCACACCAAACTCTGGTATCTCAAAGTCACGATAGCAAACCTCACCTTGACCAAATGGAGATAATGCCATCTTGGATTGATATAACGATTGTATATATTCTTGATAAGGTAGTTTATCTTTATAAAAAGTATAACCAGGATTATCACCAATGACTTCCCAAGCACCATGTCTATGATTCATATAGTATGAAGCATTTTCAGCATTGTGGTCACTACTTGGTTTATGGTCAGCGGAATATATAGCAGATAAATCAATAGTCTTAGTTGGGCAGATGGGGTGCCAAGTCTGAACTTCTGGTCTAAATCCATTGGGTGCCATGTAACCTAAATTCCAGCCCGATAGCTTTATCCTATCCCAATTTTCTCTTGGTATGTCGTAACCTAAGTCTAAGCCAGAGCCATTACCAAAGAACCATTTGTTAAATGATGTCTTTTCTTTGTAGTCCTCTCTATTTTTTAACATCTGATTTTTGAATAAAAACATAGCATTGGATTGTTCAAGAACCTCATACGAACCCATCAAAGAAGTTGAATCTGAACCATCGAATATAAAACAATCACCACCACGAGAATACTTATCGATGTTTTTCAGTCCATATTCAATACTTTCCCCAAGTCCTATTGATTTATCAAGTATGTCATCAGCACCCAAGAAAGCATAATCAAAATCATCCGATTCTGTTATCTCTATGCTATAGTCCCTTAGCATATTTTGCATCATCAAGAAACCTTGAAAAGATATTCTATTTTTTCCAGCTAATGGATTAAATATTTTTATTTTAATCATGCTATCAATTGTATATCATTATCTATCATTCTACTTACCATTTCTTCAAAAGATGTTTTTGGTGCCCATCCTAATTTATGTCTGGCTTTTGTTGAATCACCACACAATACAGCAACTTCAGCTGGCCTCATAAATCTCGGATCTTGTTTTACATATCTATCCCAATCTGTTATACCAACACACTCAAAAGCAACATTTAAAAAATCCCCTATGGTATGAGCCACACCAGTAGCAATCACATAATCATCTGGCTTATCTTGTTGTAACATCATCCACATTGACTCTACATAATCAGGTGAGTATCCCCAATCTCTTTTACTATCTAAGTTACCCAATGTAATGTAATCTTCCAATCCCAAATAAATACGAGCAACACCATCTGTAATTTTTCTTGTAACAAATTCAATACCTCGTCTTTCTGATTCGTGGTTAAATAAAATACCACTTACATTAAACATATCATAAGACTCTCTGTAATTTTTAGTAATCCAATGACCATATAGTTTTGCAACTCCATAAGGACTTCGTGGATAAAATGGTGTAGTTTCACTTGCTGGGTTTTCTATCATTCTACCATAAAGTTCAGAAGTAGATGCTTGATAAAACTTTACTTCTTTTCCATACTCTCTTATCGCCTCTAGCATTCTCAACACACCAAGACCTGTAACATCACCTGTTTGTTCTGGAGTATTCCAACTCTCCCCCACGAATGACTGAGATGCTAAATTGTAAACTTCGTCTGGATCAGATTCTTTCAAACATCTAACCAAGGAATTTTGATCTGTTAAATCACCAGTAACGAATGTTATCTTATCCTCTAAATGAGATGTATTAGTTCTATTTGGACTTGAAGTTCTTCTTTCCATACCATAAACTTTGTATCCCTTTTCCAACAAAAATTCCGCTAGAAAACTACCGTCCATTCCATTGATACCTGTTATTAATGCTCTTTTCATTTTTACTCCAATATATCTTTTAAGTCATTGTATTCTTTAAACTTACCTTGACCTGTTATTAACTTTTGTATATTTTCTTTTGATAGTTTTAAAAACTCTTGAAAATTATTATTCTTTTTATTAATAAAAGAATATGGGTTATCCTCATCCTTTACATATAATCTCTTTTTGGGATGTCTCCTCGCATGAATATGTAAAATATTCTGACACACAAATTGCAAAAAGTTTTGACCTAATAATTTTTCACACATAACTGACAAACCCTCATCATCATTATATAATAAGCACGATGGTATATTGACCCCGAACTTAATTAAATCAGATGACAATACCAAACAAGCTCCACTTATTTTTGGTTTTTGGATATATGAAAAATCAAAATCATCATATTTAGCATTTATTTTATTCATGTCTTTTATAGATAATTGTGATTTTGCTTGATTTGGATTCAAGTGCCCATTATCATCATCAATAAATTCCAAATCCCTATAATCCACATGAACCAAAGGATCCCAACTACTATCCCACATTTTCCTATCAGCAAAACTTAACAAATATTTATGTATCCCCTGTTGATCTGTATATTTAGATAATGTCTCTATCGCATGAAATGCTTCTCGTGGAAAGAAACTGTCGGTTTCGCCCCACATTACATAATCGACTTTTTTACAATAGTTGTAATTCAAATCTCGTCTATAATCAGCATGAAAATAAAACTCATCTCCATCTTTAATTTGCTGGTTGACAATAAATCCCATATCCTCTAGTTTAGCTACACCATTATTAAACTTAATAAGTAACTCATGTTTTTTAATTTTATCAGTATCAACTTGTTCAAAATGCTGTAACATATTAAAACATAAATCAATAGTTACATTCTCTTTATTTTCTACTGTTTCCAACAAATTAACCATACCACCAATAAAGTCAGCATACATTTCAATCTCGAACCACATCACATGAGTTCCGATTACATATCTTTTAGTTAGATTTGCCAAGTATAACTCCTGTATATTCATCTATTAATTCATAATCTCTACCCACATACTCCGACACTAATTCCATCACTTCAGAATCTTGAAGTCTATGTATATCATCAAAAATCATTGGCACATCCGTATCGAATTTATCTATATGTTTATAAAAACCACCTCTACCCCACTTGCTGCCAGGTCCATCAACTAAAATCAAATCATAAGACTTAGGTAAATTTGGAAACAATTGTTTTGGATCATACCAACCCTTTTGTAATTCTTGAATCCAAGGAAGCATCTCTGGTGGGTGATAATTATCTCTATCATAAAACAAAATATCACAATTGATATAAGTTGTATGTTCCGGAAACACATCCATCCATTCTTTTTGATTTTCAACGGAATACATTTTATATCCAGCTTCCGATAACCAAACCGTACCTTGGCCACTACCAAACTCTAATATTGTACTACCTATGGGTAATATTTTTTTTATATAATCTACGCAATTATTACTTATTGTTATCCCATCTGCCATCTAATTCTCCCACAGATGTTTATAAGTTTTTTCCATCCAATAAAAAGTCAACTTATCATCTTTATTGTTAGGTATACTATTATATTGATATATCCAACCCCACTTCGTAAATAATAAATCATCGGTTAATAATTCTTTTCTAACCATATCACACATATTATATTCATATGGTAATCTTTTGTAATCAACATCTAAGATATGAGTTAAAAAGTTAACAGGTGTTTGATCTGTCCCAGCGTGCCATTTACTCTCAGCACCGAGTAGATTTTCTCTATTGATATGAAAAAATTCTAATATCTTTTGAAAAAAATCTTTGTGTTCTTTATTGAATATTAACATACCTGAATCAAAATAGTCTGTCCAAGGTATCATATATCCATCAAAAAAGTATTTACTATAGTTTTCAATACTTCTTAGAATCCAATCATAACTACCTTCATTATGCACGAAACAGAACTTTCTATCACTCATCTCAAATACATTAGGACAATCGGGATGTGGAATAGTATCAGCGTCAACATACATAATTTGGTCATATTCAATACCATTAGCTTCTAATAAATCAAATACATAATATCTTTGCCAAGATACTGGCATTTGACTATGAGGTAAAACTTCTTCGTCCAATACAAATAATTCACAATCATTCTTATCACACCATTTTTGCCAAGCCTTAGTACAAAATACATAAGGATCACTTCTTGTCTCAGCCCATCTACCAACTTCTCTTTGAGAACCCTTTAAAGTTATGTCTACTATAAAAACTATATTCTTCATAAGTTACAAATAACTCCCTCTCTGGTAACAAATGTTATCTCTTTACCCGACAAATTAGTACAAGTAAAGCCATTGTATTCTCCAATATGTCTACTAATTGGTAAACTTGAATCTTCTATAGCCTTTTTTATGGATTGATCAGCTTGACCATAATCATCAAATATTAAAATCATCTTTGGATTTTTTTCTAAAAATCGTTTAATATCATATTTAACTAAATCCGTAGAGTGACCGGCATCAACAAACACCACATCAATCCCATTTGGTATTTCAAAGTTC
>Ga0315316_10001123_pt1 | contig 18460 bp, 21 predicted proteins | sample M160m3416metaG_FD_203702 | JGI IMG/M metagenome (GOLD analysis project Ga0315316, IMG submission 203702) | Ammonia-oxidizing marine archaeal communities from Monterey Bay, California, United States - M1 60m 3416 | ecosystem: Environmental > Aquatic > Marine > Intertidal zone | place: USA... | reverse complement strand
GATACGTCCCAATCCTGACTCTCGTTTTGATGCTATGTCAGAATCTATAGATCAAAAAATAGCAGAACTGGAAGCAGAACTGGAGAATTAACTTGAGCCTATCCTAGGCGAGCCAAGCTCCAGCAGGGCAATACTCTTTCTTTAGCGAGGGTCTATTTCCGCGAAGACTTTCAGTTGACCGCTATGATCGAATGAATATGCGGCATAAGGACGTGCTCCTGGCCCTTCCATGCCCGGTGATCCGATTGGCATTCCTGGAACTGTGATACCTGCTATTTCGGGTTTCTCTGAAAGCAGGCGTTTAATTTGATCTGCGGGCACGTGGCCTTCCACTACGTAGCCTCCAACTAGTGCTGTGTGGCAGGAAGACATCTCTACAGTAATTCCAACCTCCTTTTTCAGGGCATACAGAGATTGGTCACTGACATTTCTAGCATCAACTTCAAAACCAGCTTCTCTCAGATGGTCTACCCACCCATTACAGCATCCACAAGTTGGGGTCTTGTAGACCAATATCGAAGGGGCATCGTTTTCGAATCTTGTCGATCGATCTAGTGATACCCGATCTGTAGCTGCTTGAGTGGCTTCTCCACATCCAGAAACTAGAATGCTGAGGGCTACAATGAGTGATAATAAACGCATTAGAGAGTGCCTTTTTTCAGGTAATGCTTCAAAAAAGGAATGTATAGGCAATTGACTATTCGAAACAGTGGAGATCCACCGAACTGCTACTTAAAGGAGAAGGTGCATCAGATACTATAGAGTGCGTTCTGTTAGCAACACATAGCTAGGAATCCAATGGACAAGTAGATTGGATGACGAATTATTTTGTGAAGAACTGAGGAGTGTAGGGTTGAATTCATGATTCGATTTTCGACAGCCAAATACCGGACCTTACTGGTGAGTACTGTGATACTTAGTGCATCTACTACGTTGGGTTGTGTGTCGGTGGGATCATCTGCCAATGATGGGCCCAGTGCACCCGGACCTGACTATGATCGACTGGAGAGGATTTACCAGGCCCGAGCAGACAGTGCCAGGATGGTGGTCAGCGATGCGGATGCCAACTTTATGACAGGGATGGTTCATCACCATGCACAGGCACTTGTGATGTCAGCACTCGCAACTACCAATACTTCTAGTGCGGCTATCAAAACATTGACGGGACGTATCATCAATGCTCAAAAGGACGAGATTTCGGTGATGCAACGGTGGCTGGGCGAAAGAGGACGTCCTTTCCCAGAGGTGGGTATAAATGCTTCGATGACTATGGATAAGGACCATTCAATGCATATGCCTGGAATGCTCTCTCCTCAACAAATAGATTCACTAACATTAGCGCACGATGAAGAATATGATCGTCTTTTCTTGCGATATATGATTCAACACCACAATGGTGCTGTGACCATGGTGCATGAGCTTTTTGCTACTGATGGAGCAGCACAGGACGATTTTGTTTTTAAGCTCGCTTCCGATATTCAGGTAGATCAAATTACTGAGGTGGCGAGAATGCAAAAGATGCTGGATGAGCTCGTAAGAGTATCTCCGAATTAACAATAATGATCCCCCAAACTGAGGAATTATGAGATGCACATGACAATTCTGGATCCAATTAGTACTTACTGGAAACAATTGACCTGGATGGTCAGGCCACTCGTTCTGGCACTCGTGACTGTGACGGGTTGCACTCCTTCTACAATGTCGACCAGCTCATTCAGTGGGGCTGGGCCCAGACAAGGTGCATATTCTTTGGAGGTGACACCGCCGAGTCCCGATCCCCGTGTTGGTTTACGTGCTGGTCTTTTTGATGCCGAAGAAGCAGCCTGGAATATGAAGGTCATTTCTGCGACTCCTCCTCCAGAAGAATTCGTAGGAGTCACAAATTCGGACCTAGCATTTAGAGGAAATTATGCCATTCAAGGTAACTACGATGGCATACAAATCTGGGATATTTCTAATCCATCTGCTCCTACTACAGTGACTACCTTCGTCTGTCCAGCGTCACAAAGCGATGTTTCAGTTTATGGCGATCTATTATTTGTATCAGGCGAAGGAATGACCGGAAGATTGGATTGTAGCGATGAGGGTGTACAGGAAGCTGTGAGCCACGACCGTTTGAGAGGAATTCGCATCTTTGATATATCTGATATTCGGAATCCGAGCTATCTCACTAATGTCCAGACCTGTCGTGGGTCACATACCCACACCGTGCTCGAAGATCCCAACGATCATGACAACGTCTATGTCTATGTCTCAGGATCTGCTCCAGTTCGCCCTGCAGAAGAATTGGATGGTTGTTCGGATGCGCTACCTAGTGATGACCCCAATTCAGCTTTGTTCCGTATAGAAGTGATCAAGGTGCCACTTGCTAGCCCTGAGGATGCGGCCATTGTCAGTTCTCCCCGCATCTTCAACGATTTGGTGGCACCGCCACAACACGGGTTGGCTCCAGAGGACATAATTGAAATGGAAGAAGCTAGGGCTTCAGGGGCATTCATGATTGAGATGGGTGGATACCAGAGGGTGTTACCCAGTCAGATGACAGATCCTTTGCTCGCTCAACTGGTAGAGAGGAGGGGTGGATCTGGACCACCGACAGCCGCGGACAGTGCAACGCTACGTGCATTGATACCAGAGATGATGGCTGCTAGAGCTGGAGTCAATAGTGCCCTGGAGGGCATGGGCCCCACTCAGTGTCACGACATCACCGTCTATCCGCATTTGGGAATCGCTGGAGGTGCCTGTGAGGGTTATGGGCTTCTGCTGGATATTAGCGATCCGGTTGATCCTGTCCGCTTAGCTGCAGTTGCGGACTCGAATTTCTCTTACTGGCATTCTGCTACCTTCAACAATGATGGCACCAAAGTGGTGTTTACAGATGAATGGGGTGGTGGTGGTTCACCAAAATGCCGGGCCACTGATCCCATGGAGTGGGGAGCAAATGCTCTCTTCTCTGTCGAAGACGGTGAAATGAATTTCAAGAGTTATTTCAAGATGCCTGCACCACAGAGTTCTCTCGAGAACTGTGTGGCACACAATGGATCTTTAATACCGATTCCAGGAAGAGACGTTATGGTTCAATCTTGGTATCAGGGTGGAATCTCCATCTTTGACTGGACCGATGTGAACAACCCTGTTGAGATTGCATATCACGATCGTGGACCAACAGAGGCCGATCGCATGGGGATGGGTGGAAGCTGGTCTGTCTATTGGTATAATGGTTTGCTCGTAAGTTCTGAGATTGCTCGAGGCCTAGATATTTTTGAATTGACTCCAAGTGAAGCTATCTCGCAGAACGAGATCGATGCTGCTGCGACCGTAAAATTCGAGCAGTTAAATTCACAAGGTCAGCCTGAAATTGTTTGGCCCGTCAGTTTCTCCTTGGCGAAAGCATATTTAGATCAACTGGAACGTTCTAATGCGATACCTTCAGGCAGAATCAATGCGATACGGACCAGCCTTGAGGAAGGAGAGAGTGAGTCGGGAGCAGTCCGGCGGGCCACTCTCTCTGATCTTTCTTCCAATATCCGTGGAATGGCAGGACGATCAAGGGACGCGAAGAAAGTTGAAATGCTTGCTGACGCGGTGGAGGGTTTGGCTGAAGGCAGTTGAGTTTCTCAACTATTGACTGAAAAAATGAATGCAGGCAGGGCCTCGTAGGACAAGAAGTCTACGAGGCCCTGCTCTGTTTGACCTCTCAGGTTGAGTCATTTAAACATGAAACCCGATTGGATTGACCCTCGACCCTCACTTCCACTAACTTCCATCCAGCGGAATACTGCGTCGAACCCTCGGTTCCACAGACCATTCCTCTGTTTAAAATCTGCGCTAGCTTATCGACCTGGATAACCCAGTCAGCCTGCTGAGTGCCTTCACATCGGAAATCCCTTGTCTTTTTCTACACTCAAGTTGCACCCGACCCTCATTAGAGGCGTCGACAAACTGGGCTTCCTGCGTCCGTCCCCCATTCAAGCGAAGGCGATTCCTCCTGCTCTCGAAGGCCGGGATCTCCTTGCCTGTGCCGCCACGGGAAGCGGGAAGACCGCTGCTTTCCTTTTGCCCATACTTCATCAGTTGGTGGAACAACCGCGTGGAACAACCCGTGGTTTAGTGTTAGCCCCTACTCGAGAGCTCGCCTGCCAGATACGTGATGACCTCAATGCGTTAGCTCAGTTCAACGGAATCAAGTCAGCTGTGGTGCACGGTGGTGTGGTGATGGGTCCTCAGAAGACTGCATTTCGGAGAGGCACGGACGTCATCATCGCTACTCCAGGTCGACTTCTCGATCATTTTCAACACCACTATGCCGCCCTGTCTGGGCTTGAATTCTTGGTGCTGGACGAGGCCGATCGAATGCTGGATATGGGATTCTTGCCGGACATCCGGCGCATTTTACAGCATGTGCCTAAGCCGAAACAGGTTTTCTTTTTCAGTGCTACCATGCCGCCTCCCATTGAGAAATTGACCAGAGAAATCCTCAGGAAACCAGTGAGAATCACCCTGCAGCGAAAGGCTGCCCCAGCTGAGGGTGTATCCCACACTGTGTACCCGGTACTGGCCAAGCAAAGAGGGGCCTTGCTTGTAGAACTTTTACGGCGAGGACATATCGACAACGCTCTGGTGTTCACCCGCACCAAGCACAGAGCAGACCGCTTAGCCAAGGTTCTGAATGGTAACGGCATTTTCTCTGAACGGATCCACGGCAACCGCTCTCAACCGCAGCGGACCAAGGCCTTAGCCGGATTCAAGTCCGGGAAATTCCGAGTTCTGGTGGCTACGGATATTGCTGCACGTGGTATCGATGTCGATGCTCTTGGACACGTGGTAAACTTTGATGTTCCTGGAGCTCCGGAGGATTACATTCATCGTGTCGGTCGCACGGCACGTGCCGAAGCCAAGGGCGAGGCTATCACCTTGGTTATGCCAGAAAGCGAAAGCGACCTTCAAGGTATCGAGCGGGCTTTGGGATTGACTATTCCAAGGCTTCACTTAGAGGATTTTCCATACGATGTCGCCCCTGGCACTCCGCCGCATCCGCCGCATGGGAACACTAACAAGCCGGCACAAAAAGCTGGGAACAGGAAACGAAAACCTGCGAAATCTGGGAACACTAACAAGCCGGCACAAAAAGCTGGGAACAGGAAACGAAAACCTGCGGACACCGACGCTGAGAGCAAATATCGACCTCGGCGACGGCGGTATGGAAAACGCCGGGCTAGTAGCTAAAAGATTTAGAGAGTGCCTTTAATTGAAGGTGCCTCTCCATAGCAGGACTGATATCATAGCTTTGTTTGGTCAGTCCCCTCTATATTCACCTACGTGAATTGATAAATATTACAGAGATGAATTTATGGATAGGCGACACTTCAATAGACTAGCTGGATTAGGCTTGCTGGGACTTCAATCGCGGTCGCAGAGATGGTTTGACCTGCTCTCTGATCAAAACCTAGAAGTTGATGGTGCTCGACTGAATGATCGGATGAAAATGCTTGCAACATTTGGTGCCAATGTAGCAGGTGGTATTGACCGAGTTGCTTTCAGCGACGCGAATATCGAAGCTCTCGATTGGATGTCTGGGTTACTAGCTGAAGTAGGCTTTACTCCTTCTGCAGACTTTGCTGGCAACCTGATCGCTACTAAGCCTGGGTCTGAATCTGGAGCTTCTCCGATAATGTTGGGCTCGCATATTGATTCTGTTCCGGGAGGGGGTAACTACGATGGGCAAATCGGTTCGATGGGAGCATTGGAAGTTGCCACAACGCTCGCGGATGCCGGCCATATAACCCGCCACCCACTCGAAATAGCAGTATTCACAAATGAAGAAGCGGGTAAAACGGGTAGCAGAGCCCTGGCTGGGGAGTTAGAGAAATTTGAACTGGATATACCTACTGCATCAGGCTTTACAATAGGAGAGGGCCTTCGGAGACTCGGAGGAAATCCAGATCGACTTGAAGAGGTACGCCGAAGTGAGGGATCAGTGGAGGCGTTTCTGGAGCTTCACATTGAACAGGGTGCGGTATTGTATGAGGATGGGATAGACGTGGGAGTGGTGGAAGGGATTGTTGGGATTATGAGATGGAATGTCACCGTCGAGGGGAAGACCAACCATGCCGGTACAACTCCCATGAACCGAAGGGCTGATGCCATGGTTGCAGCAGCGAGGTTTGTGGATCTAGTGCATACAACAGCACTTCAGATGTCGGGTCGCCAAGTGGCGACGGTAGGCAGACTCGAAGCAGCGCCAGGTGCGCCCAATGTAATTCCTGGGCGGGTCACTATGACGCTTGAAATTAGAGATCTGTCCATGGAAGGGATTGAAAAGGTATACAATGAGATCGGTGGAAGCGTTGGACGGATCGAAGACCAAACAGAAACCCAGTTCTCATTCGAACGGTTCTACACGAGTCGAGCTGCCCCCACAGAGATGTGGATTCGAGATATCATAGAAAGATCCGCCCAGGGCATGGGCTTGTCCTCTCGTCGGATGCCGTCAGGTGCAGGCCATGACGCTCAGAGCATCGCACTGTTCGCTCCAGTTGGAATGATATTTGTACCTTCCGTAGACGGGATCAGTCACGCGCCTGAAGAGTTTACGGAGCCTCAGGATATCACAAATGGAGCAAACGTTCTTCTGCGAACGCTCCTGGAAATAGACCAGACAGGCTCTTAGCCAAGATTATAACAGGCGATTCCAGTCTGGCAGCAGGATGCGCGCTTCTATAACCATTGCTAGGCGCATGTCCTGTCCATATTATTACGCATATCCGTAATAATATTCTGTTTGACACCCTATATGTCCATATATTAGAGTAAAGTACAAGAGTAAAATGAGGAAATACGAACAGAGAACTAGCTAAGGGGATTTACTAAGAGAGACTGCCATTTGTGAACGACCAGGTAATAAGGACATAAATGTTTAGAAGACTCATCGGCCTTTCAGTTGTTATGCTGTTCGTAGGGTGTGGTGGTGACAACCATACTCCCACTTCACCGCCGACTAATGTATCTGATGGTTCCAACACCCCTAATCCACACACAACTCCTGTTAGTGGGGCAACGGCGACATGGTTAACATCCGATACTGCAGTGGCAACAGTCACAACCGACGGTGTAGTTACTTCTGTTGGAAAAGGAATAGCGGTCATCAGAGCGAGCGCACCTGGCGAGGTCATTTGGTTCCATCCAAATCCAAACTCTAGGCCTCCATTTCAAAGATTAAGCTTAGGTTCTGGTGAGACATTTCAAATTCCTATTAGTGTGATTCTCACCCCCAGCCCATTACCCTTGGTGGTGGTAGCAGCCTCCAAGATGACTTCAACGGCTGGGTCCTGGTCCTCGATCTCGAGCAACCCTGCTAGTACCTTTGGTGGACTTGGCATGAGTTCTGTTACCAGTTGCGGAGTAAATACAGATGGGGACGGGTATTGCTGGGGCGATAACTCTCGTGGCCAACTAGGTGATCCAGTGTTTTCCAGTGCTACGATCTTCAATTGCTCTTCTGGAAGCCCATACTTCCCCGTCTGTAATCGTTTTGAGTCTCACCTCCACGTTCCACTCTTGGTCAGTGGTGGTCACACCTGGTCCTCGATCAGTGGTGCTGGTAAGACCAGTTGCGGGGTGACGACGGACGGTGACGGATACTGCTGGGGCCGTGTTTTGGGTCAATCAGGCCATCCGTTCGAAGGTGCCAATAGTTACCAGCCAGCATTGGTCAGTGGTGGTCACAACTGGTCCTCGATCAGCGCTAGCACGACCAGTTGCGGGGTGACGACGGATGGTGACGGATACTGCTGGGGCGAGGGCAGTAGTGGACAATTGGGGAACGGAAGCTCCGAATCGGGCAACCGAAGTCTCAATCCAGTGCTAGTCAGTGGTGGTCACACCTGGTCCTCGATCAGTGCTGGCTGGAGTTCTTGTGGGGTAACGACAGACGGTGACGGGTATTGCTGGGGCGACGGCAGTAGTGGACAATTGGGGACCGGCGGATATTTCGGACCTTGGGTGAGTCCGGACATTGAAAGTCCCGTCCCAGTGCTGGTCAAGGGTGGTCACACCTGGGCCTCGATTAGCACCCAGGGTTTCACCACATGCGGGGTAACGACAGACGGCGACGGGTATTGCTGGGGGCGCAACCAGTATGGTCAATTAGGGACTGGTTCAACGGATGAATCGGCCGACAGTGGTTATCCGGTGCTGGTCAGTGGTGGCCATACCTGGGTCTCGATTAGTCGAGGATTTTCGACCACATGCGGGGTAACGACAGACGGTGAAGGGTACTGCTGGGGATTTAGCCCAATGAGTCCAACTGCTGTAAATTCTGCCCCCGTGCTGGTCGATGGTGGTCACACCTGGGCAGCGATCAATCCTGGCGGCATGGCCACATGCGGGGTAACGACAGACGGTGAAGGGTACTGCTGGGGAGATAACCAGCAAGGTGGCCTTGGCAGCGGTTCACCAAGTGAACGAATAGGAGTTCCGGTACGGGTGATTACTCCGTGGGTTGAATAGTGGAGCGCATTGTCCTCTGGAAATGCTCCTAGATATAGACAGGACAAACACTTAGACAAGGTCGCTAGTATGTTCTGTGGCTGACTAGTGTCGTATGTTTTTGGTTCGCGTACAGACCATCTCTTAAGAGGAGGATACATGCTTGCAAGAATGAAACCCATCCTGGGTGCAACGGCAGCGGGTTCAGTAATAGGTTACTTCGGCACACAGAATTTTTTCTTTCCTGCGATGCCAGAACCAGCTTTTACTCCCATGATAGCGTCGCCACTCGTGGCTTCTGTAGTGTACATGTTTATTGTCGTGTTATTTTTTGATTGGGTGGTGCAGAAGGCTGGAAGACCAATGTTCAACGCCATGGTGATAGCGATCTCACAGATTCTCCTCGTAGACGTCAACTACGTTATGATTGGGAGAAGAGCCTTGGAACCAGCATTGGTGAGTGTCGTATTACTCCTGGTGATCTGGGCTGGAATCGCGTTTGTCTACGAGAAACTATCGGACTAAGTCGCTCGAGCCCCTGAAATAATATCCATGAAGCGGTTTGGCCTCATCTCAGCGGTGGGAGCCATGTCGCTGATTGAACATTTTCCGATTATTTATTAAAGATGAAGACTTTTCATTTATTTTTGATTTGGATATTTGGTTTTTTTGTGTTGCTGTCCTTCGATCTGTTCATGGAAGGTATAGTTTTTGAGTGGCTTGAGTGGAACGGGACTCAGAAAAATGACTGGTTCTTTGCGTTGTGGTGGGGAGTTGTGGTCGTATGGTTTTTGTATGGAGTAGTTCGTCTGTACGAGAAAGTAAAATCACGTTGACTGTGTGATTTCATAGAGCATAGTATTTTGGCAGTTCACTAAATCTGTACATAAGGAGGATGAGCATGAGTGAAAGAGGAGCAATAGAAGCGACGATTCAACTGTATTTTGACTCGATGTACGAATCGAGCAAAGAGATGGTTGATAAAGCCTTCCACCCTAGTGCAAAAATAACGGGTATCTTTGCCGGTGAATTTCATGAAATGAGCCGTGATGAATTTGGAGATCTAGTGGGGTCACAGCAGCCATCTCCCAGAGAGGATGGCCTAACTCTAAAGACAGAGATTCTCAGTGTTGAAGTAGCTGGTATCACAGCTGCAGCTCGAGTGAGAGATGAGTACCTTGGATTCACATTTCTAGATACGCTTTCACTGGTGAAGATGGATGAAACATGGGTCATCTACAACAAACTGTTCCATATAGAATCTGAGGGATAGGCTTGGGACAGCCCGCGAAGTTCCTCGTTGTTGGAACTGGTGGCTATGTGGTCAATCTTCTTCTCTTCTATTTTCTCTATGATGCTGGACTGAAATACCAAATAGTTTCGGTCGTATCTTACCTGATTGCCAATGTCCTGATGTACTTTGGGAATCGCTACTACACATTTCAACTTGGGAACAAGGGTTTTTGGAGCGCCTTCATCCGCTACCTGTTGGTCGGTATGCTCGTTGCCGGATTAACGGTCAGTGTTTTAGTGGTACTCGTGGACGTGGGCGGGTTACATCCAATGCTAGGTCAGGGAGTGGCATTACTGGTTGTAGCCCCGCTAGCATTTATCCTATTTAAGCGTTGGACATTTCGATTGTAAGAACTAGGACTTAGACTTTAGCCTTGCCCAAAGCCGCTACGATTTTTCTGAGATCATTCGCTATGTATTCGACGGTGTCCCATCCTGGTGACATGTTGCCATAGCTTTTGGGTTCACCAATATGCAGGACGAGTTTGCGAGGCCTTGGTAACGCGGCGCCTTTTGGAAAAGCTTGAGCCGCGCCCTGCAGGTTACAGGGGACCACAGGAACGTCTGTTCCTTCGACCAGTCGTCCTATACCAGAGCGAAACCGGTCTACCTCATCACTCGTACCTCTCGTGCCTTCAGGGAAAATGATGAGTATGTTTCCCTTGTTCTGTAGCAATTCTCTGCACACGGCCAGACTTTGGGCCCCCTTGCTTTTACGTTCAAATGGAAGTGCATTGAACACGACCGAGTAGAACGCGCTTTTGGGGGTGCTCTTAAAGAAATAGTCCGCAGCGGCCGCAGGAAATGCTCGGTGCAGCCACTTCATTGGAATGGCGGCAGCAAGACTTGGAGCATCGAGATGGCTCTGATGGTTCGCGACGATAACAAAGGATTGGCCAACTGGTAATCGCTCTGCTCCGCAGATTTCTAGTCGGTGATATAGCTTGAGCCATGCTCGTTGTAAAAGCGCGGCCAGGACGCGCAGGGCGTACATCCATAGGTGCGGTTCTCGAGGGAATTCCCTTAGCCGTTCACGAAGAGATAATTCTAGGTCAGCTGCTGGTTCATAGTCCCATTCGTTCATGCTCATCGCATAATGCGATTACAGATCATGGAACCAGCGGATCATGTGAAAGAAGAGCGGTGCCACGAAGATCAAGCTGTCTATCCGGTCTAAAATTCCTCCGTGACCAGGAATAGCAGCACCCATATCTTTCACACCCAAATCTCGCTTGATAAAACTGATAGTAAGATCGCCCATTTGACCTCCGACCCCCACTATAGCTCCCGTGAGCAAGAGATCTGCCGTCCCGAAGTGAGGAAATGAAAAATGCATAAGCCAAGGCAGAACCATAGAGACCGCTACCGCTCCGAGAGAACCCTCGAGCGTTTTATTGGGACTGACTTCACTTCTCAATTTAGTTTTACCGAAAAGCTTTCCAAAGGTAAATGCAGAGATGTCGTTGAGTTCTACAGCAAAGACTAGATACAACACATATCCATAGAAGTGTTCTGCATTCACGAGGTATCCTAGGTGACCGAACATCCATCCCATATAGATAAATCCCACGATTGCGAGGGATACACGTTGGAGTTGTCCCTCGGATTTATTGCGTATGATAGGAATGGTAAGGAGTAGGCCGATCACATATACAGGCATTGCCATGAACATTCCGTACCAACCATCGACACCGTGCCGAGGGTCCGGAAGGATGGTGACGACTGTGAGCCCTGTAATTCCCATATAGACTGCGCCAGTATACCACCAGTCTCGATACAGACCTGTTGCACGGGCGAATTCCTTGAAGCCGAACATGGATAACAACCAAATTCCAATGATAATGGCCTCTCGACCGAACCACAGAGTAATGAACAACGTGGGGATCATGATGAGCCAGCCCCAGTAAGTTTTCCAGATACTGGCAACGTTTCTTTTTATAATAGATCCAAGTACTGTGAGGACTAGGCCTCCGAATGCGAGTAGAGATCCGATGAATACGATATAGGTGCGAAGGATTGGATCCATGTCCATGGGTAGTAATTGATTCAAGATGGATTCTCCAGGTTCTCTATGATGAGACGAAGTCTGGTGAATAATGTGATTACACATCCAACGCAGATTACGGTCAGCAACAGAGTTGAAGAGGTCAAGTCAAACGGAAGAGCTATGTTGATCCATGACACTGGCGTCAAACTATTAAATAGACATAGAACTGTCACAAAAAACATCCGAGGTCCCTTGGCCATAATTCCTGCGAACACTTGGCCAGCCCCCGCTATACCACCCACAGCTCGGACATAGGCTACAAGAACAGCCAGTATCGCAGCAGTGTATCCCAAGTGGATGGAGCTGTTCGGAAGGAAGCCCAGGGCAATCAGGACTGGTGCATCTGCGAGCCTGTCTGGTATTTCATTAAATAGTTCTCCAAGACGGGATGTTTTCCCCGATTCCACTGCCACCATACCGTCGAGCATGTTGCAGATAAGGCGCAGTTGGACAAATGCTCCAGCCATGAACCATAGAACTCGGTATGCGAAGCCAGTAAATTGGGGGGTAAGTAGGATGGTTCCAGCTGCAACTCCACCGAAAATAAGCCCAGCCATCGAGATACTGTTGGGTGTAATATCCTGACATACGAGCCAGCGAGTGGTTGCTTTGACCCACAAAAATTTCCGACTGGCGATTGGACGGCGATCATCAGGTCTACTTGCCTGTGATGTCATTGAACCTCCTCTCATACACTTAAATCTGGAGCATGACCAGTAGGGCTATGTTTTGTTTACTTGAAAATAGTAGATACGGCATTGCGTTAACGCAATGGTTAATAACGGTTTACAAGCATTTGTATTTTAATCATTGGTCGCAGGGGTTTTTTATGACGATAAAATACCTTTTACCAGAACAGGTTATTGGGTAACTTTGACCCTGGTAATGCGATTGATCTGTTAAGATGAGAGGGACGGTAATGGTGGAATCAACATTGGCCATGCGGCTTGCGATGGCCAGGCAAAGGGCCAGCATGACGCAAGGGGCACTGGCTAAGGCATTGGGATTGGGTGCTGGCTCTAGGATTAGCGATTGGGAGGCTGAGCGGACTGCACCCACAGCGTCAACAATGGTACAACTTCCTCATGTATTAGGTGTCAGTGGCCACTGGCTTTTGACTGGATTTGGCCCTATGGCAATTAGTGCAGGTAATGACGAGGCTCGGATCGAAGCAGCTAGCAAGGTTTTGGCAGGAGAAGTTTCCGAAGATGTGGTGAATTTGATTGCTGGTCGCACTGACCCTGGCTCTGCCGTTAAGGAAGCGACCCAAACTGCAGAAGTGGCAATGGCAATGAAAAATGAGCCTGACGAAGAAACCACCGAGCTTCTGCCTCGCCTGGGCTCCATTCCTACCCACCTGAACGACTAGTTGCTCTCGGGGACCTTCCTCATATTAGTGAATTTTGTCCAATTCAGTTAACAAGCGTGGAGTGCGGTAGTAAATGATGCGGACCAAATCCTTAATATTTGTTGTATTTGCCACTCTAGTTGTGCTGACGACCGATTTGGTTCAAAGAACACTGGTGGCATTGGCCTTGAAATGTTTTCCAAGCAAGAGAGAGAGTATCCTAGGGGTATGGGTCCAGTGGTTATCTGCTACGTTCATAGCTTTGGCCGAAGTTACTGGCTTAGGTGACTTTGATACGCAGTCAGTGATACCGTCCGATCCAGGCGTATTAATCTTGATGAATCATCAGTCTATCTTAGATATACCGCTCGCTGTTCTGAGTATTAAGGGAGGCTACCCAATAATTGTAACCAGAGAAGGGTATTCAAAAGGTATTCCTCTGATTTCGAGCATCGTCAGGATGCTCGACTGTCCCACAGTTAAGCCCAGTGATGGTTCCAAAACTAACTTCAGCAAGCTTTACAAGGCAGCGAAAACCACAAAGCCGTTGGTAATTTATCCAGAGGGTTCCCGTAGTCGAGACGGGGAGCTATTACCTTTCCAAGATGGTGCCTTGAATGTGTTTTTACAAAAGCGAAAGTGGAAAGCATACCTTCTCGTAGTTGACGGTCTCTGGCCGTGTGGCACCTTCTACCATATAACATCCCTCAAAAGGAAACTGGATTGTAAAAAGAAAGTGTTGGGCCCCTTTGATTCTCCCGATAACTTTGAGGATCATTCTGGTTGGATAGAGGAAATGGAAGGACGCATGAAGAAAGAACTCGCCTCACTCAGAGGGCAGTGTGATAGTGAGACGGAGGAACTGCTGACGCTGTTTGATGGGGTCGGATGACGCTGTTTTCATTCTTGGCATGACTTGTATCGTTTGTAAAAGTGACTTAGTCGAAAACTTCAAAGTCATAGACAGTAAAATGTACTGGAAATGCAACTATTGTTTGGCAAAATTCCTGGACAAGAGTCACTATTTGGACCTTGCACTCGAAAAAGATCGCTACTTGGAGCACCAAAATAATATCGATGACCAAGGGTACAGGGATTTTTTATCAAGACTGGCAAACCCCTTGAAAGAAAAGTTAGCAGCGAGCGAAATAGGGCTTGATTTCGGCTGTGGACACGGTCCAGCGTTAGCAGAGATGCTTAGCTCAGACGGTTTTACAATGGATCTTTACGATCCATTTTTCTTTCCAAATGAAGATATTTTTTCCAGGAAATATGATTTCATCACCTGTACGGAAACAGTGGAACATTTTTTTGATCCTTACAAAGAATTTAATGTGCTGGATGAGCTGTTGGTCAGTGGTGGTTGGTTGGGGGTAATGACCTGTTTTTTGACTGACGAAGAATTGTTTGAAAATTGGCACTATCGAAGGGATCCCACTCACGTAGTTTTCTATGCAGAGAAAACATTTGAAGTGATTGCATCCCAGAGAGAATGGAGCTGCGAGATCAAAACAAAAGATATTGTTTTGTTGCAAAAGATGTCCTGATCGAACGGAGGGATTGAGGTCATGGAAGCAGGCTCAGCCCAATGGGTATAGAACGCCAGAAACCAGTATTGCTTTACGATGGTCTGTGCGGGTTTTGCGACAGAGCAGTGAGGTCTGTCCTGAGGTTTGATCCGCAGGGTGTGATTCATTTCGCACCCTTACAGGGAGAATTTGCCACCTCGATAATTGCGCGCCACTCGTCCCTGAGAGAAGTTGACTCTCTTATTCTAGTGGAGCCGACAAGCCAGAATGGAGAGGAGCAAGTGCTTGTGCGGTCAGAAGCAGTGCTCAGAATTGCATGGTACATGGGTGGTCTTTGGAGAGTTTTTGTGATCTTCAGAGTAATTCCTAGACCCTTAGGTGATTGGTTATATGATGTTTTTGCTCGTTCACGTTATCGGTATTTTGGACGTCTCGACAGTTGTAGCATTCCTCCTTCTGAGGTGAGCTACAGATTTTTGGATTAAGCAACCTTTTAAGGGCCCTATCTGCGAGATCATTGCCCGCTTCTGCGGCTTTGGAATACCAGAATTTGGCTTTTTCGATATTGCGGTGCACTCCACGTCCAGCTTCATAGGCTTCCCCGAGTCGAAGAGCGGGGATTATGTCTCCTGCAGCGGCAGCTTGTAGCCACCATGTAGCTGCTTCTGAGTGGTCCACGTTAACGCCTCGGCCATCTCGATACATGTTGCCCACATTATGTATTGCAAGGATATGACCTTCTTTGGCAGCTGCTTTGTACCAGTGAAGGGCTTGTTTGTAGTCGATTTCTGTTCCAAGGCCTTCGTCGTGGGCGGTTCCCATGAGAAAAATGGCTTCCACGTCACCTGAATCAGCCAATGCACCGATTTCAGTCAAAATACCCTCAGCCATTTGCTTAGCTTTTGAAAGATTTTGTTGGAAGCCCATGCGACCAGTGGAGAGGACTCTAGCAATCCACATTTGGGCTAGTGCATCATCTTCGTTTTGAGATACTTCCAAAAGCAGTTCCTTGGCTCTTGTGTCATTCACTGTGCCGATCACTCCCGTGTAGTGATCGATAGCTTTGAGAAGCCTATCATCTGCTATCGTTGAACTTTGAGCTCCCAGGTCAAAGACACTGAGTAACGTTAGGGACGTATAGATGCATATGTGAATAAAAAATTTCATTTGATCAACGTAAAGCTTGGAGAAGGATCCGATGAAACCCTGCACATTTTCAAACTGAACTGCATGACTGGTCCCATCAACAAGGCAAAGATCACGGTCCCCAATCCTATGGAACCGCCAAGGAAAGCGGCTACTATTAGCACTGTGATTTCTACGCTGTTTCTGGTAAAACGAAGACTTTTACCGATTTTATTAGACAGGCCCATAGCAAGTCCATCTCTTGGTCCCGCTCCTAAACGTGCCCCGATATAAAGTGCGCTGGCCAGGCCCATAACGCCTATTCCTCCCAAGAATTGAATGATTCCCGGTAGCCATCCTGTAGCTTCAGGTAGCCAAGTCTGAGTACGTACGAAATCGATCCAAGGTCCAACTGTTAACATATTGAGGACGGTCGCTATGCCAGGCTTAACGGATAAAACCACCCAACTAAAAATGATGATCATGAATCCAAAGCTCTGAGACATTCTGCCAAAACTAAAGCCAGATCGGATACTTAGGATTTCGTGAAAGGCGGACCAGGGATCTAGACCGATGTGAGCTTCTAGCATCAATGATACTGCCACTCCAAAAAGGAATAAACCAATTTGAAGTCTGGCCATATAAATCCAGAATTTCAGGTTTAAGAGTGTGTCCATTTTTGTCCGATTTTATCGACCGTCTGGTTTCAGGATCCTGGATCAAAGTAATCTAGTGTTCACCAATCTAATAAGTTTCTTTTGAAAATTTTACTACTGTCGAAATAGTGTTCTGTTTCCTTGGTAATTGTTTTAGCTTTGGTCATGCTAATCGGAAAATTAATCGGAGAGATACAATGAGTGGTGATGAAGGAAATCCGCATTTTACAACATACAGAAGATGGTTAGGCTACGTGCTGGTTGTTGTGGGAAGTTCTATGTGGATCTTCTGGGATCATGCTACGTTGGGGCCAGCTGTAGGAGGGTTAGGATTCCTGCTAGTTGTAGCTCATAGGAAGAAGTGAAGGGCATAGAAACCTCTAGTTAGAGGAATGAGTCTTCAAGAAGCCGTAGCGATTTTCCCATAGGGTGTTCTCTGACATCGCTGACATTAACTCGTACAAAATTTCATCAGGAGAAATAATGAGTAACCCGATCGTGACCATCGAAACAAACCTCGGTACTATAGAGGCGGAACTGTATGAAGATGCTGCCCCTAAAACTGTGGCCAATTTCATAGATTTGGCTACACATGGCTATTACGACGGTGTAATTTTCCATCGTGTAATTGATAGTTTTATGATCCAGGGTGGTGATCCCGATGGTACGGGTATGGGAGGGCCTGGCTACACAATCCCCTGCGAATTTGGTGAAGGATTAGCACATAGTGAGCCTGGGATGTTCTCCATGGCCAATGCTGGTCCAAATACTGGAGGCTCCCAATTTTTCATTACTCTCGCTGCCACTCCTTGGTTGGATGGTAAGCACGCCATTTTTGGAAAAGTATCGTCTGGATTGGAAGTAGTGCAGGCAATAGGCCAGGTGCAGACGGGTGCTTCTGATCGACCTGTGGAAGATGTCGTGATGGAAAAAGTGACCGTGGCGGGCAGTGAATAGAAAATCAGATGCGAAGTTTGGAACTCTTTATTTAATAGTGTTTAGCGGATGTTGCCGTGGATCTATACCCCACGTCGAGATTTAGTAAATTAGCATTCTGTAAAGGTGAATTTTCTCGTTGATCTATGTGAATTAAGAGAGGATTTATGATGACTTTAGCTTCGATCTGCCAAGTTGTGATCGCAGCCGTGATATTTAATGTTTGGATACTTCGCCGCGATCGGCCGACTCCTTATCGTCCGGATGGAGCTGGTACTTTGAAGGAAGAGTTTGCTGTTTATGGTTTTCCCGATTGGGTAAGAATAGGCGTAGGAACATCTAAACTCCTATTGGCGTCGCTCATGGTGATTGGATTGTTCGTGATTCCCGTTGCAAGAGTGTCATCTGGCCTGCTTGCTCTCCTGATGCTGGCCGCGATAGCTGCACATATCAAGGTTGGTGATCCCTTAATTAAAGCGATGCCGGCGCTCTTTATGGCGGCGATGTGTACGTTTGTATTTTTGACGTATTCTTCCTAACTGCCTAAAGAAAACATGAAGGTAAGGAAGGGAATTGCTAGGAATTTCCTCGGACTGCACGACCGCCAAGGATCCCTGTATGTTCTCCGTCGCGCAGAGTCACCACCCCGTTCACAATTACTATGGGGATGCCAAGAGGATATTGGTGCGGGTTATCGAAGGTAGCCTGGTCTGCAACGATCGTTGGGTCGAAAGCCACAAGGTCAGCGTAGGCTCCAGGGGCTATTATGCCTCGGTCTCTTAGCTGTAACTTTTTGGCTGGCATTTGGGTCACCTTATGAATTGCTGATTCCAGGTCCAGTGCTCCTGTTTCTCGCACGTAGTGTCCCAAAAACCTTGGAAATGAACCATATCCCCGGGGATGAGGCGATCCCGATCCCAGTGACCCATAGGGTGCATAGCTTCCACCGTCGGAACACAGCATTCCGAGAGGATGAGCGAGTATCTTTGCAGTGTTCTGTTCACTCATTCCGTGGCCGATCATTCCTACACTTCCGCCA
>Ga0315316_10001120_pt1 | contig 18495 bp, 19 predicted proteins | sample M160m3416metaG_FD_203702 | JGI IMG/M metagenome (GOLD analysis project Ga0315316, IMG submission 203702) | Ammonia-oxidizing marine archaeal communities from Monterey Bay, California, United States - M1 60m 3416 | ecosystem: Environmental > Aquatic > Marine > Intertidal zone | place: USA... | reverse complement strand
GATATGATTACCGGAAAAAACTTTTGGAAATAATTTTAGCAATTTAAATCTTGAAACTTTTTTCACAATTATTAAATCTATTAAACCATCATCTAGTCGAGCAAGTGGAGCCATCTTCATCCCCTTTCCAGTATGGATAGTATTACAGCCAATAATAAAAGCAAAATCCGCTGCAATCGAACTATTGTCTATAACTACTCTAGCAAATCTTTTTCTGTGAATTAATACTTCAAATATGGAGGCTAAATTATACCTCTGAGAGCCGATCCATCTCATCTTGTCTGCTAGAAGATTTGCATCGGTTGGTATACCCCATCCAATAATATTGAAACCATAATATAGTTTTCTATCTGCTTTGCATGAAAAAATGTCAATTTTTCTACGTTTCCCCTTAATAATTCTTTTTGCAGCTTTTATAGGGTCCAAGCAATCGATATCGTGCATAAAAGAATTTCCGGTGCCACCTGTAATTAAACCTATAGGAAATATTTGTGAACCTTTTCGATGCATAGCGCCATTTATTACTTCTGACATTGTTCCATCTCCGCCAATACAACAGAAACCGTCATAGCCATCCATATCTACTTCCATTGCAATTTTTTTATTGTGACCAGCATACTCGGTTTCAATTACCGTTAGCTGGATATCATTTTTTTCAAATAGAGGCAGTACTTCTTTTAAAATTTTTGCCCCTTTCTTGTGTCCACCAAATGGATTAACGGTTAAATATAATTTTTTCAAGTTAATTTCTATGCTTCATGTATTTGTTATCGCCCCACTCTATTACCTCTATTTTAACATCTGCAGTACCATCATTTACAAAACCTAATTTTTTAGCTGCTCCATATGAACAATCAAGAATTCTTCCTTTAACGTAGGGACCTCTATCGTTAATACGCAATATTAAAGATTTTTCATTAGATATATTTGTAACTCTGACAATTGTGTTCAAAGGTAAGGTTTTGTGAGCAGCTGTTAGTCCGTACATATCGTAAACTTCACCATTTGCAGTAAGCTTTCCATGGAAATCTTCTGCATAAAAAGAGCTTACACCTTTAATTGTTTTTCTGTGTTTATTAAATGAATTCTTAGTATTAAGTCTTGGTGAGGATGAGTTTTTTTTAGTAGCTACTTTTTTTGCATCACCAGAGGTATATCTTGGAGCGCTTGAGCAATGCACTAACAGAAGAATAGCTAAGAAAAAGGGTGGTTTTAAATTGTTTAAGTTTATCTTAAACATAATTATGAACTATTTTTTTAATTTTCCATGGCTTCATACAAATAGTTCCAAGTGAGATATGGTTTGCTCCAAGATTTAAATAATTAATTATGTCATCAGAAGATGTAACGCCACCTCCAGCTATTATCTCAATATCGTCACCCCATTTTTCTCTAATCATACTAATTAGACTATTTACATAAGGAATAAGAGATTTTCCTGATAATCCGCCATCCTTTACTGGTATTGTATTACAACAGTGGATCTGCTTAAAGCCTAAATCTTCAATTAGGAAAGTAAGCTGCTCCAGTGTAGTTGTTGGAGAAATTTTAGCAATACAATATTTTCGATTAATTGATTTGTTAAACAAATATGCATCGTTCCATTTTAGCGGTGATTTTTCATCTAAATTTGGACAGCTCAAATTAATTTCTATCGATTGATTTTCGGGTATTAATTCATAAAGTTTTTTAAAGTCTAAATCTTCTATTGCTGCAATGGATAGTATTTCGTTGGATTTAATTTTATTTAAACCTTTTTTTATCCCTTCATTTGGCAGCCCAAGCTTGTTCTTCCAACCCTTTCGTTTCCTATCATATCTCATAGTCATTATGATTCGAAGTGCTCTTCCTAAATACCCCGATCTATACTCTAATGTCCAGGTCCCTGTTACTGGAATAATATTGGTAAGAGATTTGAATTTTAAATAATTACCAAATGGTGCCGCAATAAAGAACTTCAACTTATAAGTACCTAGTTAGAAGCATTTTTTATATTTGATATCAATGATAATCTTGCTTTAGATGATTTTGCTTGATCTGAAATGCCATGGTGCTTGATAATCCATTCGTAAAATTTTTTAGCACTATCTGGCACAACATAATTATAATCATAGTTATGCGCGAGGAAATAGGCAGCCCTTAATCCGCTTTCTGAGATCGAATCTTTAGAAACAATGTTTTTGTACTTTCTTAGAGCCAGGTCGGGATTGATTTTCCAAATTTTTTCTGCTTCAATTAGTATATCATTCGATGTTTTAATGTTATTTGACAATGAAGAGTCTGATTTTATAATGGCATAAGCATAATCACTGCGTGGAAACTCATTTACTATCCTATTTTTTAATAATCTAGATGCGTTATAATCTTTGTTTTTATCAAGAATTACTGATTTCATGTATAAGGATTTTGGTAAAAAATATTTATTACTGCCAAACTCAAGTAATTGATCTATAAATACTAATGCTGAATCATTATTATAAAAATGTAAAAATTCTAATTCAGCTAACTCATAAAGCATTTTTGAAGCTGTGTTAATGCTTTTTATTTCTTTGTTTACATTACCCTCTACTTTTTTTGGTTGATCTACAAGAAATTTATTATAATCTAATATTAATTTTGAGTATGCATTGATTTCCTTAATTCTTAGCTGAGCTGATTTAATGAATAAAGATTGTCGATATTCAGATCGCACCATTGAATAAAATTTTAAAGCCTCGTCAAAATTTCTTGTTTTTAAGAGCATAAACTCACCAAGTAGATATGCTGACTCTGCAGATTCCTTTGTCCTAGGGTAATCTTTTATAATCGTATTTAACCTAGATACAAAATCATCCGATTTAATTTGTATTTGATAAAGCTTGGCAAGTTCAAGTTCAAGTGCAGGATGAATACTTTGATAATTTTCGTCAATAAGCATATTTTTTATTAATGTGGAGGCTAGATCGTAATTGCTTTGTAGTCTGTAAATCTGAACGATCTTTAAATTACACAACTGCATCCTGCTTTTAATTTGCGTATTTTTTATTACTTCCTTATATGCAAACAGTGATCTTTTGTAATCAGCTTGTTTAAATGATAAATCAGCAATCCTAAAATATATTTGATCCTTTTCCGATCTATCCTTAATCGATTTTGCAGCGAGCTCGAGATAATCCATTGATTTTTCATTTAAATTTTGCTCAAAATAAATTTCTGCAATGGACAAATACACTTTTGACTTTAAAGACTTATGGATATCTTCTTCAGATAAGTCAATTAAACTATTAATGGCTGGCTGTATCCTGCCTTCTTTCCACTTGACCAAAGCTGTCCAATATCGAATTTCACTCATTATTTCATTTCCAAACTCAAGACTCATTGCAGACAGTGCTTGATTTGTTTCTATAAATTCAGATTTAAAAAAATGCGATTTTACTATAAGAAGAAATGCTTCTTTTCTGAAGCGGACTTCTGGGTATTCTGTCAGTATGTATTTTGATTTTTCTATTGAGCTTTGATAGAGGTCTAAAGCAGTTTTCGGCAATTGATTGCTATCTGATTTTTTTCTAATGACCTCAGCTCGCTCAAATTGCTCTTTTGCATTGTAAAAAGTATTGAAATAAGCACTAAAATTTGCGCAAGAAACTAGCAAGGCAATTGAAGCTAAAAGATATTTTATATTTATACGAAAATAATACATATTTTAACCTTAGAAGTTCATTCAATTATAACATAATTTGAAAATCATTTATTTAATGCTCAGAATAACTTTATACCTAGTCTTTATGTTTACAGCGAAAGTTTATACGCAGGCATCTGTATTCGATGAACCGTATGGCTTCGCATCTATTGAAAGCGACAGCATTAACATACCAATTTATATAGACGGCGATTTGATTGGTCATACACCAATTAAAAAACCAATACCCTTAGTCGTCGGTAATCACTATATAGATATTAAGCCTCTATCAATTTCAAATCCTTTTTCGCAAAAAGGATCAGTAAATACATCTAAAAACATATATATTTTTAATAATGATACTGTATCTATTATTATAAACCCGTATTTATTGCGTAAAGAGAATGAGAAAATGATAAAAGAAAGGCTTTATTCCGGTTATGTAGGACTAATGCTAGGCCTACTTTCATTGTGGCAGCTATGGATAATTAGTTAATAAATACTTTATTTTTATCATTTAAAAAGATTGTTAAATTTTAACATGAATAAACAAAAAGATTTAGATAATCCTGTAAAATTTAAGCCAGACTATAAATGGCCAAAAACAGGTACTATTAAAAATTGCCCTAAATGCGATGCTCCGATGCAATTACAGCCAAAGGTTGACGAATACTACGGAAAACCTTGGTGGTGCCATGGATGTCAATGGCAGTTCTCTGAAGAAGAATTAAGCTAGGCATTGTTAATACATTATGTCCATTGATGTATTAACAATAGATTTTAATGATTCAGGTGCACCAGCAAAGTTCGTAGATTCATTTAAATCTTCAGGCTTTGCTATAATAAAAAACCATCCAATTAATAGCAATCTTATTAAGGATGTTTATAGTAATTGGCGTACTTTTTTTAATAGTACTGATAAGCACAAATATATTTTTGATCCTCAAAGCCAAGATGGATATTTCCCCTATCTAACTGAAAATGCAAAAAATTCAAATATTAAAGACCTGAAGGAGTTCTACCACATATATCCTTGGGGAAAATTTCCACACACAATTAGCGATTCCACGATGAAGCTTTATGGTCAAATTGTTGATTTTAGCGGAACGCTTTTAAATTGGATAGACGAAAATAGTCCAAAACACATCAAGGATAATTTTTCTATCCCCTTAGAGTCCATGATTAAAGATAGCACCTCAAACCTCTTCAGAATAATTCATTATCCTCCAATAACCGATACAGCGGATAAAAATGCACTGAGAGCCGCTCCTCATGAGGATATTAACTTAATTACAATTTTAATGACTGGTAGCGAACCTGGGCTGGAGGTTATGGATCTTGATGGCAGTTGGCATGAAGTAAGTTGCGATAAAAACACATTAATCGTAAACTCAGGGGACATGCTTAAAATGGCCTCAAATAACTATTATCCATCTACAACTCATAGGGTGGTAAATCCAGAGAAATCGCAAAATGTAAGTAGGTTTTCAATGCCACTATTTATACATCCTAGAGATAATGTAAAACTTAATGAGCAGCATTCAGCAAGAGCGTTTCTCAATAAAAGACTAAAAGAAATTGGTTTAAAAGATTAAAGCTTTTTTTAAAAGAGCAGTTTTATTTGGTTTCTAAAGATACGGTCCTCGTATCTTTAAATTCTGTACCTTCATTCCATGAGGGCCATTCATCATTTTGAGATATTGCATATCCAACCCTAAATAAAATTTTATTATCTTCAACCATTCCATCAAATACCCAATCATCTAAAATCTCATCACTCAACGCATGATAATGATTTTTTGTGTATTCATTCTTTTTCGTTAGACCGTATTCTTTATTTTTATTGCGCACATCAATGCCGCCATCGACATAAAGTGCTGGAACCCCTCTCTTTGCAAACTCAAAATGATCAGACCTATAAAAGAACCCTTTTTCAGGTTCCGCGTCAGGTGAAGTATATTTTTTGTCCTGTTTAGCAGCAGATTCTAATATTTGGTCTAAATTAGAATTACCTTTACCTACAATAATTAAATCCTTAGTCTTTCCATAGGTATTACCCATTGCATCAACATTTATAACAGCCAAAGTTCTATTATGAGGATATAAGGGTTTCATATTGTAGTATTTTGAGCCCAATAACCCATCCTCCTCTGCCGTAACAGCTAAAAACAAAATACTCCTACGTGTACTATCTTTTAACGCTTTAAACGCTCGAGCAGCAGCAAGTATCATAGCCGTTCCTGAAGCATTATCATTTGCTCCATTATATATTTTATCTCCAGAAAGTTTATTGTTGGAACCCAAATGATCCCAATGTGCTGTATAGATTATATATTCATCTTTCAGCGCCGGATCATTTCCTTGGATTTTCGCAACTACATTTTTCGATGAAACATTTCTAAAAGTGTTAGAAATACGAGAAATAAATTTAACTTTTAATACTTCTGGTTTAAAATTTTTGCTCATAGACTTATTTTTCATATCAGTAAAAGTAGATCCAGACATTTCGAATAATCTTTTTGCAGTATTTACAGGTATCCAACCTTCAAATTGAAGAGAGTTTTTATTTTCTATGGTCAAGTGCTCTGAATCATGGCCAGACTGCAATACGCTAAATGGATAACCAGCGGGTTCTGTTTCATGGATAACTATAGCTCCTACCGCCCCCCTTCTTAAAGCTTCCTCATATTTATACGACCACCTGCCATAATAAGTCATAGCGCTGCCTTTGAACATATTTGAGTCAAACTTATTTCCAATCTTTATAGGGGGATCATTGACTAATACGACCACAACCTTACCTTTTACATCAACATTTTTATAGTCATCCCACCCATACTCAGGGGCATAAACACCATAACCACAAAAAACTAGATCTACTTTTTCTAAATTTATCTTTTTTCGCTTCAGATACGAATTGCCTATGATGTCCACACCTGTTTTCATCGCCCATCTTTCTTCTTCGTTAATGAACTGGGTCCTTGTAAAGGATTTTACTCCAAACATATTTACTTTTTGAGTCCATTCTCCATTAGGGTTACCTGGTTGCAAACCGGTTTTTTTAAATTCATCAATTAAATAAGCAATGGTCTTCTTTCCGCCTTGAGTTGCTGGCTTTCTACCCTGAAAATCATCTGATGATAAGGTTTCTATATAATTAGATAACAACTTCTCTGAAATTACTTTTTGAGCCTCTAATGGGTCGCTACTATACAAATGTTTGTCCCAGCCAGTTTTTTCTGATGAGCAACTGATTAAAAGGAATGATAAAACCATAAAATAGCTTTTTTGAACTTTAAGCATTAAATCTCCGTAGTGGTATTAATTAATATATTATCTATACTTTATTCTGAGTTAAAAAAGATGCGTTTCCAAAAGACTGGTAAAACACTGATAAAATAAAAACAAGAACTATAAATTTTTGAGCAATAACATTAAATATCAACGAAAAATCACTGTCTCTGGGAGAAGGTCCAAATTCTAAAATAATAATATAGGCAAATATCAATAATGAAAATATTAAATATCCTATTGCATATTTTGAATCAAATCTACTGTCTTTCAGCATAGAGTAAAAAAGGAACATTGATGCTACAAGAAAACTACGAAATGCCCAATTAACAGCAATTATATGTGAGTCGTGTACGTAATTATGCGGTGTGAAGCCTATTATTATAAAAAATATGGCCCCAACGATTCCAAATATTGATCCAACCTTTCCAATTTTACTAGAGAGCGAATCAGTATTGAAAAGTTTCATGAAGTTATAAAAATATAGAATGAAGTTTAAGCCCACCACAAGTAGTCCCGCGGCAAATAGAATAACAGAAACAATATTTTCTTCAGATAGTATGCCTAAGTCGCTAAAAAAATTTCTTGTAAATGAATAGCCAATTGTATTCGGATTATGTAGCGTCCCACCTGAATAGAAAAAGATTGATGTGCAAAATAATAAGATAAATAGACAGATCGCGTATCTAGGTATTATTACAAGACTGTATTGAAGTGGCATTTTAATTTTGCAATAAGGTTAACTGATTTATTTCCAGCCTTGGGATATAAGCATTTGTACCAGCGCTGTGGCAATTACAAATATCATAAACTTATCGTTCTCTCTTATTGTTACAATAAGACCAACAAAGGTGACGGCTAATGCAAAAAGGGTAATATATTTTTTCATTTATTCTCCAAATTTATTAAAACGCTAGACTATCTATAAAAATACTATTTAGTTGGTAAAATTTTGACACCAGCCAATATGCAAAATATATAAAAAATGAAATTACCTATCATTAGACCTGTATATAATAAGTTGATTGACGATGCACTGTATGGATCTAGTGTGAACAGTGTATATATGATTAATAATATATTAATCAATGAAATTATTGTTAATGCATTTAAAAAAATAATATTCAAAAATTTAATCCGCGAAAGGCTAAAAGCATAAGTAGAAATACCGAGCCAATGCATAATGCCAAAACCAAAAATTAAGCTAAACTCTATCATTACATGGCTTGGAGCACTATTTGCTTCACCCCAAATTATAATAAAATCCTGGGACCAGGAAATTATAAATCCAATAGTAGATAATAAGAAAAGGAATAAGCCAAAGTTCATTAATATGTCGTAATCATTTTTTTTTATATTATTTAAAAGCGCATAAACACCATATGCTATTAAAGTTGAACCAATAATAGAAAATACAGCATTTAGGATACTAATATTTCCGTTAAGAATTATTTGGTTTGCTAAAAAAGTGAATATATGCTCACCTTCTTTTGGTATATCGTTTTTAACTAATTGTATTAAAAAAGGGATAAAACTAAAAATAGATCCAAAAATTAGAGAAAGACCGTTCAAGTCTTTTTGTGAAAACTTATTCAGCATTTTTCACATCCATAGTTTTTTTAATTTCTTTTAGCCTGTCAAAGGCATTAATTGTAATAAAGGATCCTCTAAAACTTTTATCCATTTGATCAATTAAACCGTTCCACTCTTTTAAGTGCTCATTTGATGGGGTATTAACTTTTAATCCATATTCTTTCATGGCGTCTACAGCATTATCTGAACCGTATCTGTTCTTATCCTGAAATCTTTTCCCTATATCTTTTGTTATTTTCATCATTGCATCTTGATAGTTAGGTTTTAGCTTGTTCCATGTACGTATATCTACAACAATAGCTGCAGTTAAATTTCCCCACTTCATGTTGAGCATATTATCTGCAATACCAAATACTTGCTGTGAAAGTGCATATAGTGGGTTAAGGCCAAGTGAATTTATCATACCCGTTTGCAAGCCAGTTAGTATGTCTAAGGTGGTTAGCGGAACAGGCTGAAAACCATTTTCTTCGTAAAGTTTTACAGCTTTATAATCACCAGCCCAAGTCCAGATTTTTGTTTTTTTTAGATCATTTGGCGTGTAAACAGGATCAGTTGAAAACCAATACACCCATCCAATATCGATCATTGTTAATAATTTGAAGCCATTTTTTTCACTTTCACCGTAAAGTTCAGTGCTAAGCTCACTCCTAACATAATCAACATCATCATAATCTTGAAATAATAAAGGGTAATTAAAAGCTGTAAAATACTGATTCACTTCCGTCATTCCTTCAGTAGTAAGAGCTGCACCATGAATTTGACCAATTCTAATTTTTCGAACCATATCTCTTTCATCGCCAACTACACCCCCAGGATAAATTCTAAGCCTTACATCGCCATTGGTAGCATTTTTCCATTCTTGACCCAACTCAACTAAAAGGCCATGCCATTCAGTTCCTTCTGGAGCGAGAGTAGCCATCTTAATAATAATCTTTTTTGCTTGAATATTCTCAGTTAAGACAAAAGCAGTTAAAATACTTAATATATATCTATATTTTAAGATATTAATAAAAATACTCCTCAATATTATCCAAAAGCCAATTTGCTCTTTTTCGATTTATATAGTTACCTAAAGTTAGTTCTGGATTACTATAAATATCTATATTGAGAGCTTTGTAGAGCATATTTGAAAATTCATTCTTATTTTGCTCTGAAACCGAAATATTTTCTGCATACGAAATATAGGGAGAAAGATCTTGTCCAGCAGATGCTTCTACTGCTTTTTTAAAATAAGATTTTGCTATATTAAACTTATCTTCCTTTGCGTCATGCCTGATAACAGAATAAGATATCATAGCAGTATAGAAAGACCCAAAGTTCCATGTAGAGTCCAATTTTATTCCTGAGTCTAATAACGTACCAATTTTTGGTAATTGAATGATCCATTCTGGGTTACCATTGCTGGATTGAATTGCTCCTGCATACGCACCAGCTGCCCAATAAAGTTTTTCAGCGCTCCCTTTTTCAAACTCAATTTGATGATTGTCTGGATCATTTAACCATAATAAAAAGTTAGGGTAATCAGAAACTAAAGAAGAATTGATGTAGTTAACAGATCTCACAAAATCTCTATGGGCTTTTGAATATATAGTTCTCCCTTTATCATAATCTTCATTTTTAATTCGCTCTGCCTCATTCATAGTAAAGCCGTAAGAAAAAATAGTTAATTCTTTAGAAGCTTCGAATTGTAGGTTTGAAATGTCAGGATTATTAATTGCATTTTTTTCTATTTTAGTTAGGTTGGTAGCAAATAATTTTTTTGAAAATCCAGGAGAATGATTTAAAGCAAAAACATTAATACGTGGAGATGAACAGGAAACGCTAAATATGAATAAAAGGGGGGGGAAAATTAAAGATTTATTCGTGAAGTTCATTGTACAGAGGGAAAGATTCACATAAATCTTTAACTTTTCCATTCACGTTTTTAAATATATCTTCATCATCAATATTATTAATGACTTGATCAATCAAATTTACAATATGTACCATTTCATCTATTCCCATCCCTCTGGTAGTCAATGCTGGTGTTCCAACCCTAATACCGCTAGTAATAAAAGGGCTTCTTTTATCAAATGGAACCATATTTTTGTTAACCGTTATTCCTGCTTTTTCAAGTGATTTTTCAGCTGCTTTACCTGAAACATCTTTATTTGTTAAGTCAATAAGGACTACATGTGTATCCGTTCCACCTGAAATTATTTCATATCCTTTTTTAATAAATTCATCGGCCATTTTTTTTGCATTTTTAACGACATTCGCGGCGTATTCTTTGAACCCAGGATCTAATGCTTCGCCATAAGCTATTGCTTTTGCTGCAATAATGTGCATTAATGGTCCCCCTTGAATACCGGGCATAACAGCGGTATCCAAAATTTCAGAGACCATTTTAACCCTTCCTGATTTGGGGGCTACTATATCCCACTTATTTTCAAAATCTTTACCCATCATTATCATACCACCTCTTGGTCCACGCAAAGTTTTATGAGTAGTAGTGGTAACGACATCGCAATAAGGCATTGGAGATGGATGAAGTCCTGCAGCAACTAGTCCAGATGGATGAGCAATGTCAGCCATTAAATATGCACCTACAGAATCAGCAATTTCTTTAAAATCTGAAAATTCTACAAATCTAGGATAAGCACTACCACCACATATGATGACTTTTGGCTTATATTTTTTTGCAATTTCAAAAACGTTCTTTAAATCTATTCTTCCGGTATTTTTATCTACTTGATAAGTGACTGCATTATACATTTTACCAGAGAAATTTACTTTGCTTCCATGTGTTAAATGACCGCCATGAGCTAAATCAAGACCCATGATCGTATCTCCTAAGTCTGCAAAGGTCATCAATACAGCCATATTTGCCTGTGAGCCAGAGTGTGGCTGAACATTTACGTACTCACAGTTGAAAAGCTTTTTTGCTCGATCCCTAGCAAGATTCTCTGCTTCGTCCACATGTATACAGCCGCCATAATATCGAGCACCAGGATATCCCTCTGCGTATTTATTTGTCAATACGCTTCCAGCCATCTCAAGTATTGGGTAGCTAACAAAGTTTTCAGACGCAATTAGTTCGAGCGTATTATGCTCTCTGTCGAGCTCACGAAGTAAAATATCATATATCTCTTTATCAGAGTTTTTTATATGACTATAAGCTTTTGTGGTTTCTACCAAATTATTACCAATTACTTTTCTTGTTGAGTTTTTCAGCTACCCAGCTATAGCATTCGGACGTAGTTTTTATAAAGCCTTTATTTTTAATATCTGCATCCATCATAAACCACTGCGCCTTACCAAAGAGCACTTCATTGTCTCTAAGCCATGTTTTTGAACGACTATAACGAGAAAAGCCAAGCTTTTCAGCACTATCAAAGGCTTCATAAGCTAACGTTGCTACAATCCTGTCATCTGTTGTGATTTGACCCGATCGACATGCTTGAAAGCCTTTATAATAAACATTAGCTTTGGCTGCTGCTGACTCTCCTTCATTTGAAAGCATAGCAGCGCGATCTGCCCAATCAAATGCAGAGCTATAGTCTTGATTTTCTAAGTAAACCTCTGAAATTTTTATTGCAGTTCGGAAGTTTCTAGGATCTAACCTAAATAACTTTTCATAGGTTTTTGCGGCAGATCCTAGATCGTCAGCTGTGTCAAAGGCTTGAGCTAATTTTCTTAGTGCGACCTTACTTGTTGGATCTTCGTCGACAACTTGTTTTAATATTTTAATTGCATCGCTAGGCCTATCTGCTTCTAAAAGCTTATCTGAGTAATCAAGACCATAGCTAATATTATCCGGATTGCTTTCGAAGCGACTTTTGTATACATCTAACGGGTCTCTTCCGCTTTTTTCATAAGCTTGTGCTAGATCGCTCTGCGCCCCTTCATTGTTTGGTTGAATTTTAAGCAAATCCTTTAAGACAATTATTTGATCATCATATCTACCTTCGTTTCCGTATAGTTTGGATAGCTCTGTTTTTATATCAGCATCATCAGGTGAAAGAAATGACAATCTGTCAAGTTCGTTCATTTGCAATTCTTTTTTGTTTTGTTTTTGATATGAGTAAGCCAATCTTTTCCTTAATTCAACATTTTCTGGTAAAAAATTCAATCCTTTTAATAAAACATATTCAGAACTGTCATATCTACCCATATACTCGTATGCAATAGCATAATATAAATACACTTCTTTTGGATCATCTCGATCACAGCCTAAATCTGTTAACTCACCATAAACTTTGACTGTATTTGACCAATCCCTATTTTTATAGAACTCAGCTGCACTACTAAAAACTCTGGGGCATCTAACCTTGCGAATCGAATCTTGTCGCGCTTCTTCAACGGCATCAGCGCTTACTTCTGGCGCAGGTGGAGCACACATTGTGATAAATGCTGCAACTGCAAAGAAAAATATTTTATTTTTTAATATACCGGTTGTCATTGTTTTGTTCTCCTTCTCAAAAACCATATATCTCCCACGCTGATACCAACAGAAAATTGCTTAAATGATTCATTGAAATTATTTTTTGAAGTACGTGTTCCGTTATTGTAAGATAAATCTAACTGATTAGCTGTATTACCAAATTTAATACCAAGGCCAGCAGATAAGCCATTCTCAATTATATTATTTCCTATAGAGAGCAATTTATAATCTTTTCGATATGCCCCAAGTCTAAAGGTAATCTTATCTTGCCAGTCTTTATCCTCTAAATTGCCAAATTTAATAAAGCCTATACCCAAATGGTTGTTTGAAACAATTTTATCATTAAATAAGCTAAAATTTTTCATATTTTGTGAATTATCATTCCATAGCTGAAATTCAAAATAAGAGTTCACTGAATTTTTAAAATCTAAATTAAGTCCCAAGCTGAACGCATTCGGAGCATAAACGCTATTAACTCTCAAAGTGTCAGCTCCTGGATCTTGCGGAAAATCATTGTTTGTTGGCACTAAGTCACCATCCGTGTCTTCAAAAAGATCAATATTATAAATATAAGCAGACAAAGGAGTTAAGGTTTTAGTAATACCCGTATAAACAGTTGTTATTAAATTATCTGAATTGAATAATTCGCCAGAAAAATACATATTATATTTAGAACCTTTAAATGTATTAACTCCATAAGATCTGTAGTAAATATTGTTTAAAATAATAGATTTTTCAGTTCTTGAAGAGCCAAAATAGCTATTATAAGATATACCAATATTCATTTTACCATTAATTGGGACAGATAAGGAAAAAGTGGATGCCATAACTCCGCCGCCAGATTTAAATTCTTTGGAAGTAGATAAATTTTCATCATTTAAAAAATAATCAACAGTATCTGTCTTGAAGAAAGTATTTAAATTATTAACAGGTCTAACCGATAACGCAACTGCATACTTGTTTTGTATAGGAACGAGAAATTGAATTCCGCCAAATTGTGATGAGCTACTACTTAATGTTGACTTGTTTATATTGAAGGATTGAGATTCATATGTGGTATTTACATAAGCATGCTTCAAATTGCTCCATGTTGATGGATTGCTAATTGACACTTTATCTATAAAATTAGGAACTAAACCAATAGAGCCAAGTCCATATTCAGCAGCAAAAAATGAGGATTTGGGCAAACCAAGACCGTAGGAATTATAAATGGACTGGGTAGATACAAATGATAAAAGTCCAAATATCATTAATTTCCTACTAAGGAAGAACATATGTAATCCTCAACTTTGGATAAAACTGTGAGCTTTCCACGTTATGAAATCTTATTGTTTTGAATGGATCTACATCAACATTAGGTTGAATATTGAAAGTGTGAAGAGACTTTTTATTTGACAGGGCTTTTTCTAAAGCAGAGCGATGATTGAATTTTAATGCGTTATTATTTATTACAGCTGAAGATCCATTAGTTATATCGTAGGTAAAATCCTCTTCATCAAATCTAGTAAATACATTTGGATACTGTAAATCGGTTAACAGGTATGAATTTATAATATCAGAATCAGATGAATCTTGATTAACTGTATTAAATATTAATTCAGCTTTTCTAAAAACACTTCCATCGGGAATATTCCACAATTTAGTATCAACGGTAATTAAAGACTTTAGCCCTTTTGCCAGCGAAACCGATAGGCTTGTAGTGTCGAGTTCTACTAAATCTGGAGGAGTTAAAATAGTTAAATCATCTATAATATTATGAGTATTAAGAGTGTCGATTATTAATGTATCGTTAACAGTGTGTTTAAAATATACTGATAATTTAGATACAGTTGATTGACCATTGTTGGCACTATAAAACTTATAATAATCAAATTCAGCATTTTTAATGCCGACTGCAAAAACATTGTTAAAATTCAAATTGCTAGTATCAATAAATGAGCTGAAATGAGAAGGGTCTATTGAAAATATCAACTTAGATGAAGTTGTGTCTATTTCAATCTTACCGTAATCTATAATATCTGAATAATTAGTATTAAGATTTAAATAATTAGTATTATTTCTACTAAATACTGAGTCAGAAACATTTGGAAAATACCTTAAGTAAAATAATGAATTTGCACTAATTGAATCATCAACAAAGTTTAATGACAGTCTAACGCTATCAATAGTTATTGTGCTATCATTGTAGTCATGAAACTGTGAAATAATATTATCTGAAGAAATATAATATTGACTATTTGAAAATTTACTTACTCTAATATAGTTATAATCAAATAAGTATCCATCGTTTTGTCCGAGATATAAAAATTTAGAACCTCCCATTATTGGTGGAACCTGGTACGTTGTTCCTTGGATTATTTCAAACGAAACAGTATCAATACTTAATGAAAGGTTTTCATCTTGTATGTTATGAGCGGTTTCTTCACATGAAATTAAAAATAAAGAAAGTGCTAAATATGAAAATTTGAAATTCAAAATGTTTAATTAATTGATACTAATCTAACAAAAAATTAAGCGAAATGTTTCGATAATTCTTCGTTAATGATTGAAGATGTAGTTTCATAATTAGGGGTATCACCATCTTCAATCTTTACAGATAGTAGTTTTTTCTTGTTTTGCTTTATGAGAGGCAAAGAAAGTAATTTTTTTGTATTATTAACTGATGGACTATCTAAAGAAATAATTAAATCTACGTCCTCAGCTGCTGCTTCATAGCAATTAATTTGATTTCCTTTGATTTTACTTGAAACAGAAACACCAAGTTTGTCATAAACAGAACGATCGTATGTGGCATGATCATCGAAATTATGCACAGTTAAAACAGTTTTGATATTATCATAAAATTCTTTTGTTTTATAAATTTGCTGATAAATAAGCGGTACTGTAGCAGTTTGCCAATCGTTGCAAATTATAACATCTGGTTTCCAAAATAAATGTGGAAGCGTAGCGATAGAGGCCATAGAAAAATAAGCATACCTTTGGTCGTTATCTGAAAGAATGCGGCCATTTTTTGCCTTGTATAATAAATCGGAAAGAGGTTTGAACCATTCTTTGTTTTCTAAAAAATAAACTTGAACACGTGTTTTTGGTATAAAAGCACTTTTGGCGGATACAATTTCACTTTCACCATTAAAATCAAATGGTATCTCTCTTAAGCGAATAACTTCTCTTAATATATATTTTCTCTCGCTTACAAATCCATACTTAGGGAGAATTGTTCTTATGTCGTGTCCAAATTCTTGCAACGCCAGAGGGACATCAACAGAATACTTGCTTAAGTTAGACGTGTTTGCAAAAGGAGATATTTCTGTAGTAAAATAAAATAGTTTTAATGACATAGGATTTTTAAGCTTTTCTATTTAGCGCTAAGCTGTTTCAAGGACTCTTGAGCTTTTTCATAAAACTCCGAACCGGGAAAATAATCTATTAAACGTTGGTATTCTTCTTTTGATTTTTTGATATTTCCCATACTTCGATGACAGTGGCCAAGTTTTAACTGTGCATCATCATCTTTATCGGTACCTGAAAATGAAAATACTTTCTCAAATTCAATAACGGCTCTTTTGTAGTTTTTCATGGTGTAATAGCATTCAGCTAGCCAGTATTGACTATTATCAGCTAGGTCATTCGCTGGATCAGAAAGGACTAAGCCGGAAAAACCATTAATAGCTTTATTATAATTACCGTTTTGATAGGAAGAAAGTGCATCAATATAAGTTTTTTTGTATTCTATTGGACTTATTTTAGAACTGACTCTGTCAGTTGAATTACTGCTTTTTAAATCATACATTTCGGTAAAGCTGTTTGCAAGAGTAACAATTTTGTTTTCAACCATAACTAATTGAGCTAATATTTCAAAGTTAACGCTATCAACATATGATATCTTATCCTCAATCAATCTCATCTTATTTTGAAAAGTATTAATTCTGTTAATAAGTAAAATTGCTACGGAATCTGTTTGTTCTTTGGCCTTTAAATTAGCAGATAAGGCATTTTGAAGCTCAGGTAATAAAAGTCGCATTTGTGCATCGAGTGAATCTATACGCATATTCTGACCAGCTAAAGAGTTATTTAACTGGGAAATAGCCCTAGAGCTATTGTTTTGACCAACTATTAAAGTTGAAAAAATAAGTAAAAATATATATAAAACATATTTACGTATATGTTTAAACATAAAATCTAACCTTGGATTTATGAGTAAATAGATGACTCTAATTTACCTTAAAACTACGAGAATCTATATTATTATTTAAAATTTTAATAATTTTCTTCCCTGCTGAAATTTATAATAATTCCAATCATAATAAAGCTAGACAATAGAAAAGACCCTCCGTAAGAAACAAATGGAAGTGGTAAGCCTTTTACGGGAATCATTCCAGAGGCCATTGAACAGTTCACAAAAACATGTGACAAAAAAATAGTTGATATTCCAATGAGGACTAAACCAGAAAATCTATCTGTAGAATGGAATGCTAAGTTTAGAATTTTCAATATTAAATAAAGAAAAAGTGATAACATAACTAAAATAGCAATAAAACCTAGTTCTTCACCTATGACGCTAACTATAAAATCTGATTCTTGAACTGGTAAAAATTTTAATTGTGTCTGTGTGCCCTCACCCCATCCTTTACCAAAAAATCCACCAGAACCTAAAGCGGTTTTGCTTTGAATAACCTGATAACCAGAACCCAGAGGATCAAGTTCTGGATTAATTGATGTTAATATCCTGTTTCTATGATAGGGTCTTAGGAATCCATTCCAAAATAATGGGAAAATAAGACCTAAAAATATATTTGAGAAAAATATTCCAATTCCATTCCACAGGCGTGGCTTAGATAAAAAAATTATTAGAGCCATGACTATCGACCAAGATGTAAATACCGATACATCGAAAGCAGTCACAATGCTTAAAATAGGTGCAATAACTAAAAACAAATGAAATGGCCTTGCTCCCACCCAAAAAAGCATTGGAATAACTGGGCTCATCATAACAATTGCCGTTCCTAAATCTGGCTGATTTAGAACAATTATTGCAGGCACAAAAGCTATTAAGAAGGGTATTAAAATTGCAGCAAAGTGGTTTAATTGAATTTTTCTGTCCGATAAATACCTAGCCAGCGTTAAAACAATTACTAGTTTTGCTATTTCGGAGGGCTGTAAGCTGAATGGGAGTCCTATATCAATCCATCTGTGTGTATCAGCTACTTTTTCGCTAAAATATGGTAACACAACAAAGAGGATGATAAAACCGTAAAGAATATAAACGTATTCATGGATCAGCTTTTTGGGAATTATTAAAAATAAAAACATTAAAATAATAGCAGGGCCGAGAAAGATTAATTGACGAAGAAATGCATTGGAACCGTTAAGAGACTTACTTTCGGCAACACTAAAAAGAGAAATCAAGCCAATAAACAAAATACTAAAAACAATTAATAAGATACTAAAAGGAGATGACTTTATAGTTTTTGAAACGTCTAAACTCATTGGCTTCTTGCTAAATTAACATTGACTCTTTCATTATATTTTT
>Ga0315316_10001119_pt1 | contig 18500 bp, 11 predicted proteins | sample M160m3416metaG_FD_203702 | JGI IMG/M metagenome (GOLD analysis project Ga0315316, IMG submission 203702) | Ammonia-oxidizing marine archaeal communities from Monterey Bay, California, United States - M1 60m 3416 | ecosystem: Environmental > Aquatic > Marine > Intertidal zone | place: USA... | reverse complement strand
CCAGAGCTGTCGGCGACGGTATTTTCCATCGAGCTAACGCAACACCAACGGTGGTCACGCCCAGCAGCACCAGCAGGTTTGTGGAAATAAGCCCCGACAATTGAGGCAGCTTCAGTGCCAGCACCATGGCGGGCGCCAACAGCAGCACCCAGCACAAAGCCTGACGCCGCAGTACTCGCAGCTTATACAGCCGCCCCGCCACCATTTTCAGACTGCGTTCCAACACGGTCCCGGTCATGGTCTGTCCTTTTGTTCAGCAGGCGTTTTTGTTGGGCCGCATGAAGCGGTGTGTCAGTATGGCCGTATTCGCAATGTTTGCCGGAATGACGCGGGGCCGGTTCCGGATTTTGACTGTGGCTTTATGCAGCTTCTGCCATCTGTCTTTTCTCAATCGCCGAAGCCCACAAGGACTCCAGCACCAGACATCCCAGTCCGGCCAGCAGCAGCCAGCGCCACCATTTCTGTCTGTGTTCCAGGTCGTTGGCGCTTAGTTGACCTCTGTTTGCTTCATCGGCTGCACGGTTGTCTGTTTCCAATTGTGCCTCAACGTCCGATTCGACGCCAATACCAAGTACCTGCAACTGACCTAAAGGCAGCATTTCTGTGCGAGATTCTGACGTCGCAAGTCCGGCAATCAAAGAAACAGAGTACTCCCCGTCTTCCGTTTTTCCGGTCACCACAAACCGTCCTGGCTGGCCCAGTGTCACGGTGTCCTGTCCCTTTCCCGGACGGGGCTGCGACGACAGATCACCATTGTTTCCGGCATCTGACGATCCGACAGCCTCATCGCTGCCCGGCAGTGGCTGGTCCCATCGCACTTCTGTTCCGTCGGGACAGGTCACCGTCCATTCCTCGGATGAAATCAATTCACCCGGGCGTATCACATCACCCACTGTTTGATGAATCTGCTCTTTCTGAGCCGGACTGGCCAGCGAAAGAATTCGGGTCAGCAAAGGTGGAAACCGAGTCGACAGCGCCCACTGGCTGTCCGTTGGATGCCAACCGGTCGCAAATACAATTATCCGCCCGCGCTCACCTGTATTCACTTCGACGATCGCCGGCTGACCGGAATCAAATTTCGCCACAACGGAACAATGGTTGCCCTGCCGATTTTCCGCAGAAGTGCCGCCTGTGGCCTGTATGGCAATGGCTGACCGCGATTCGTCGGCCGGGGCAGATACGGGAGTCGTACTTCCACCTGCCTGTCGGACTCCGGTTCCTGCTGTGTGCGGCAGCACGAGGTTTCGATGCTGCCAGAATTTTATAGATGAGAAGTCCGCAAAACGCGCATCCGAAAATGTAGAGAACAATGGGTGCTCAAAATCAATCTTTCCCAGCATCGCGTATTCGTCAACGTCTGCTTCGACCGCGTTGAAGTCTTTCGGCAGGAACTTTTTCAGGGACAGGACTGCGTCTGCTGACGGCGGGGCGATCAGAAGCGTGCCTGACCGCTCAAGAAATTCAGACACCGAACTCAGGATCCCGGATGGAACGGCATCAGTGACAACCACAAGTTTCACATCCGCTGGGATCGGCAGAACCACTCCGCCGTCCTTCACCAGATCGACAAGTTGTACGTCGCGTTCCACGTTGCCATCCAGAACTCGCTGCAGATAGTATCGCATTGATTCCGGATCATTTATCGCGGCGGGGCCGATATGGGCGACCTTCACGACTGGATTTTCCACTTCCGGCAGATCGATTACGTTATCGAACGGATGATCGTCGCCCTGCAGTTCCACTCCCACGATTGTCTTACCAGCCTCAGGATCCGCTGCCGGCAGAATCAGCGAACGTCGCTGCCCTGGCGCGACTGTGACCCTGAATGGCTGGCCAACGCCAGCGCCAGTGACATCAAATGGCTGCAGTGCAAATTCCTGCTGCACGGAATCTCCTGCACTGGCAACTCTCACCCGAATCCTGTCGGCTCGACGATCCTGCACGAACGTCACGCCGACATTGCCGTTTTTTGTCGGCTCAATGGTCTTGAGTTCCACTTCGACATTTGCCGGCCAGTTGCCGGACTTGAGTTCATCCACGTCGCTGCCCCGCTGAAAATCCGTAATGAGCACGAGGCGACGGCCGTGAATGTTTCGGCGAACCTTCGATTCCTGCGCAAGTTCATCGGCTGCCATTCTCATGGCTGCACCCGTATTGGTTGCCATCCAGTCGGGTTCGTAATTCTCAACGACCCCTTCGACCATGGCTGTTCGTTCGTCCGCGGTCGCCGTCGCCCATTTTTCACGTGACAGCAACGTCGTCGATGTATTTGAAAACAGCGCCACGCTCAGCAAATCCTGATCGCTCAGCTCATTCACTGTCTCGCGGACGGTCTGCTGCACTTTTTCGTAAATGCCGTCTCGTCGCATGCTGGCGCTTTTGTCGATAAGAATCGTCACCGACTGCACGACGTCGTCCTGCAGATCCAGCGGGACGACTTCTCTTAGAAACGGGCGAGCAAAGGCCAGCCCGATCAGCACCAGTGCAAGGATTCGCAGCAGCATCAGCGGCCAGTGTTCGACGGTCGAACGTTTGGTTAATTTCGGCCGAGAGGGCTTCAGAAATTTTACGACACTGAACGGCATGTTCTGAGTCGGGGCACGACGCAGCATGTGCAGGATTACGGGAATCGCGGCCGCGGCGACACCAATGGCCGCGAACATGGGAGCGAGGAAGTCCATCAGCAGGTTGCTCCGGTGGCGGCATGGTTCATCGCTTTGACCTCCGTGCATGCAGGAATTCGGACAGCGTCAGCTCCAGCGGCTCATTTGTCACCGTCCGGATGAATGCCGCGCCCAGTTTTTCGCAGACGGCCTGTACAGCGTTGTTGTGTTCGGTGATGCGCTGTCTGAATGTTTCGCCCGCGTCGCTCGGATCGGCATAAATTTTCTGGCCGGTCTCCAGATCTTCAAATAGTTTTGGCCCGTCGATGTTCAGATCCAGTTCAACCGGATCCAGCACCTGAAACACCACGACGTCGTGCCCACAGCCGCGCAGTAACTTCAGCCCTGCTTCAAACTGGTCGACCGGCGCCAGCAAATCTGAAATCAGGACGACGAAGCCCCGTTTGTTCAGTCGCCGAGCGGCATGTTCCAGTGCATGCTCCGGGTTCGTTTCCTGGCCCGATGTCGGAGATTCCAGGGTCACCATGATGCGGCGCAGCTGCCCGGGACGATAACGAGCCGGTACCACCATGCGCACTCGTTCATCGAATAGGCTGAGTCCGACAGCGTCACCCTGCCGATTCAGCATCCACGCCAGTGAAGCAGCAATGGTCCGACCATAGTCATGCTTGGTATAATCGAGGGAACCGAAGGACATGGATCGGCTGAAATCCGCTACGATGTAGCAACGCAGATTCGTTTCGTCTTCAAACAGTCGGATGTAGCTGCGATCTGTGCGAGCGTACAGCTTCCAGTCCAGAAATCGGGGATCGTCCCCCTGAGCATACTGCCGGTATTCCGAAAATTCGACCGAAAATCCATGTCGCGGACTCTTGTTCAGTCCTGTGCGAAACCCTTCCACGACCACCTTCGCGCGCAGCTCAAGCGATCGAATGCTCATGACGACTTTCGGGTCCATGAACGACATCGCCGGAACGTCTGATGCCTGAGATGGCGTATTCATTCAACGCCTCCTGGCGCAGGCTGCCGTTGACTGCAGGCGACCTGACGCTGACAAGCGAAATCGGGGAAACACGAACTGGACATGTCTGATCCGGATGACGTGAATCACGCCACCGCCTCCTGCTTCGGATGTTCGACATGCTGCAGCAGTCTGTCCACGATCGTCTCTGTTGTTATCCCTTCCGCTTCAGCACGGTAGTTCGGCAGGATGCGGTGTCGCATTACGGGCTTTGCCAGTGCCTGTATGTCGGCCGTCGACACATATGGTCGTCCGTCCAGCAGTGCCCGAGCCTTGCCGCCAAGCACCATGTTCTGACCGGCCCTCAGTCCGGCCCCCCATGAAATCAAGTCGTTCACGAATTCCGGCGAGTTTTTTTCTCGCGGCCGCGAGGCCACCGCCAGCCGCACGGCGTAACGCACAACTTCTTCGGCGATGGGAACACGCTGGACGACCTGATTCAGTTCGGTGATCACGCTGCCTTCAAATAATGACTGCAGTTTCTGGCGGCGTTTCGAAGTGGTCTGCTGCACAACGGCAACTTCATCATCTTCCGGCAGATAATCGATCAGTACGTTGAACATGAACCGGTCCAGCTGAGCTTCAGGCAGGGGGTACGTACCCTCCATCTCGATGGGGTTTTGTGTCGCCAGGACGAAAAACGGTTCCTTGAGCTGGTGAGTGAGGCCGGCGGCGGTCACCTGGTGTTCCTGCATCGCTTCCAGTAATGCAGACTGAGTTTTCGGTGGCGTGCGATTGATTTCGTCGGCCAGCAGCACGTTGGCGAAGATCGGTCCCGGAATGAATCGCATTGCTCGATGTCCCGCACCGTCTTCTTCCAGGACTTCCGTGCCCGTGATGTCGGCGGGCATCAGGTCCGGTGTAAACTGAATCCGGTTGAATTTCAGGTCGAACAGCTGAGCGATCGAATCCACCAGCAGCGTCTTTGCCAGACCAGGCGCCCCTGTAATCAGACAATGGCCGCCGGATAACAGCGAGATCAGTAACTGCTCGACAACATCCTTCTGACCGATGATGACTTTCGACAGTTCGGTGTTGATTCTTTCGCGCAGCCCGCGGAACTGGCTGACAAGTTCGCGTTCGCGTTCCGGAGTGAGATCAGCGGCTACAGTTTTGAGTTCCGGTTCGGACATTCCGTTCAAGCTTTCTGCTTCAGTCGTTTTGCTGCGTCGTGATTGTTTGCATTCTTTGTTTCCGATTCGAGCGGTAGTTCGAATCCGCCGGCGGTCGGCACGGACTTAGTGTGTCATTGCATAAAAAACGATATTGATCCCCAGCGGGTACGCCTTCTTTTCTGAGAACTCTTTGAAGTACCACGGGTCTTCACCCTCGCGTTCCCAGCCGTCGCCAAGATCCGTGTTGTGGCAGATGATGGCCATCATACGACCGTTGTCGTCGTACAGTCCGCGGTAGTGAGGTTCGCGAGTATCTGCGCCGCGTTCCCACGTGATGAGCTTTCCGCTGGAGTCGATGCGATTCGGATGAGCATGTCCAATCGCCGGAATCTGTGGCCGCTCTTTCAGATCGTAGACGCAGTGAAAGATCGGATGTTCCAGCGGGATTTCGGTTGCGTCACGATCGGGGAAGACACGCTTCATTTCGTACAGAAAATTGTCCAGTTCTGTCTGTCCCCAGAAATCATCGACCATCAGGAAGCCGCCGTTCAGCAGATAGCTGCGCAGAGCGGTCACTTCTGGATCAGTAAAATTAAGATCACCAGGTTCGATGATATAGATAAACGGGTAATCAAACAGTTTCGGATCCGTCAGTTCCAGAATGACTCCGTCCGGATGAGTATGCAGTGACGTCAACTGCTGCAGGCGATACGAGAAATTGAGATCCGCATCGGGATAGTCAACCGCCCATTTGCCCCCGTAGCCTCCGTAACTGCTGTAGCGAATACGGCAGAACGTAAAGACGTCATCTTTGAACCGGTTGTCGACCTTCCAGTCCGGGATGCCTCGCCGTTCCGGACGTCCATCCGGGCCGATGACGGCACCGCCACGGCCACGACCATAGCGCCGGAAGTTTCCGAACTGAGCAATCGAACTGGCAGCAATCAGCAGAACCAGACACGCAACAGTTGCAGCAATAAAGGAACGGTTCATTGCATGTTCTCAGCGAGTTCGACGCCTCCAGACCACGCGAGCTTTCGATCGGAAGTGATCAGCTGCTTCCATTGATTGCTGGAATTAAGTTACCGACAGGATAAATCCAACAAAACGCAGTTCAACAAGGCGGCAGGCGTGAACAAGTTGTCTCAGATCGTAGGGCTAAAGGCTACCGCGAATAAAGTGCCGTTTGGCGGGATTGTCACAATGACCAAACAATTTGCTTCTGAACTTGCAATTGCCAGGGAATCGCCTTGACGGACATAATTGTTTCGCGGCGAATTGTCGATTGCGATATCGTAAACCCACAACGCAGCGACACGGTCCTGTCCTTTTCAAAAACATACGCGTTTGTTCTGTTCATGGGCAATGGATCCATCGGACGGAGTACTCGGCCTACCGCAACAACTGTGTTCTTCGTCTGCTGCTTCTCCCTTCGAGCTTGAACATTCGTCCTCCCTTTCGTGTAGTAATTCATGCGACTCATCTTTCTTGGCACCGGTGGGTATCACCCTAATGAGCGACGGCACACGGCCAGTCTGCTGTTCCCGGACATCGGACTTGCGCTTGATGCCGGAACCGGGTTTTTTCGTGTGCAGGAACGGCTGCAGACGGACACGCTTGATGTGTTTCTCACACACGCCCATCTGGACCACATCTGCGGGCTGACATTTTTTCTTGTGCCTGTGCTCTGTGGTGACGTGACCGGCGTGCGCGTTCACGGTACGACCAGAACGCTGACGGCTGTCCGCCAGCACCTGTTTGCGGAAGAATTGTTTCCGGTTGTGCCTCCCTTTGACTGGTGTGAACTATCTGCCAAAATAGAGGTCCAGGTGGCGGCCGGCGGCCGGCTGAACTGCTTCGACCTGGAACACCCCGGAGGGTCTCTTGGCTACCGGATCGACTGGCCGCATCGTTCTGTTGCCTACATCACAGATACCACGGCGCCCGGGAATTACCTGGCATTCATCAGGAATGTCGACGTACTGATTCACGAGTGCTATTTTCCGGACGACATGCTTGAATGGGCTCACAAGACCGGACACAGTTCTGCCACAGCGGTTGCGAAGATCGCCAGAGATTGCGGTGCGAAACGGTTGTACCTTGTTCACAGCGATCCGCAGCACCCGGAGGATGATCCGATCGATCTGAAGCGAATTCGGAGAATCTTTCCTGACGCGGGACTGGCTGAAGATCTACAGGAAATCGAACTTTGATGCGAGAAGCCCCCTTCCCTGTCGATCTCAGCCTGGTTGCTCAGTTACGAAGTCCGGTCGATGGCAGCCCGCTGGTCTTCGACGAAAAAACTTCGCAGGTGCGAACGATCAACGCTGCTGATTCCTGGCAGATCGTCGATGGAATTCCTCGATTTGTATCCGACGAGCACCTGAAGAGTTTTGGTGATCAGTGGACGACGTACGAGGTTGCTCACGACGACGAGGACCGTGCGACATTCGTCGCCAAGACAGGAATGCAGCTTGAGCAGTTGCAGGGGCTGCGGGTCCTGGATGCAGGATGTGGTGGCGGGCGGTATGCCAGAATCTGTGGCGAAGCCGGGGCGACGGTGGTCGGTGCGGATCACAGTCGAGCGGTCGACAAGGCAAAACTGCTATGCGCAGATCTTCGCGATGTGCGATTTGTTCAGGCCGATCTGAAGCATCTGCCGCTGGAGCCGGCGTCGTTCGATTTCGTATTTTCCATCGGAGTCATGCACCACGACTCAGATACTCGCAGCGTGTTCGATGCCGTGGCACAGCTTGTCAAGCCGGGCGGTCGCTACTCGGTTTGGCTGTATCGTCGCAATCAGTGGTGGCAGGAAGTCATCAACAGTGGTTTACGCAGCATCACTACTCGGTTACCGTCACTGCTGCTGAAACCGTTCTGTCATGCGGGGGCGATTCTTGGCGGCATCCCAATCATCAATCGGACGCTGAACAAGATCGTAAATTTCAGCGCGCACCCGAGCTACGAAAACCGAGTCTGTGACACCTTTGACTGGTGGGCGCCGGAGTACCAGTATCATCACACAGTGAATGAGCTTTCGATCTGGTTTGCCGAAGCCGGGTTTGAAGATCTGAAGGTGCTGCCACCGGAAAGAAGTGGTGGATTTTATACCCGGGCCTACGAAAGGAATTTACTGATTGGCAGCGGAGTCAACGTTACCGGCGTGAAATGCAGCGTTGATTGAACGCTGTAAAGTTCAACACACCGCCGGCCCAGCAAGCAGGCCAGGGATACGTCTGGAATAGCTTCATTTTCAGTTTCTCGCTCTCGCTTCGGGTTTCAGAATGTCGGGCGAGAGGGATATTGAAACTGCTTCTGCGCACTTACTCACACAGCGTGCCTCATTTCTGCAGATTGTAAACCAGCAGTTTATCCTGATCACGAAGGTACAGTCGCCCCCCGGCAATCACGGGGTGGGACCATGCCGGACGCCTACTGCGGTCCGGCTGAGAAAAACTGCCGAGTTCCTGATAAGACTGAGATTTTGCTGCCAGCAGCTCCACTTCACCGCCTTCGTTTCGGAAAACGATCTTGTTGTCAGCGTACACAACGGAACCCTTCTTGCCGCGTTCCCGCCATGTTGGTTTGCCGGTACGAAGGTTGACACACGCCAGGATATCTTCGTTGGATCCATAAACGAAGCCTTTCAGGTGGACCATTCCGCCGTGATGGTTCTTCATGTCTCTGGTGTGATACGTGAGCTGCGCTGTTGTCGTTGTTCCCTGCGACCTTAGTTCGACCAGCTCTGCACCAGTGCCGTAGCCGGATGAACTGAAAATGCGGTTGCCCACTACCAGTGGCGTAGCGCAGTTGGCGGTTCCGTTGGAGGACTTGTTCTGGCCCCACATCGGCTGACCGTCGCCGGCACGAACTCCCACTATTCCCTTACTGGTAAAGACAACGTATTGCTTGACTCGGCCGACCCGGGCAATCACCGGAGACGCATAGGAAGCCTGAGGACTCTCCGGAATTCTTGAAACCCATTTTGTCGAACCGTCATCGGCATCAAGCGCCACGACGGACGCTCGACTGCCACCCGGAGAACAAACGACCTTGCCGTCATCGACCAGCACTGATTCGCTGATTCCCCATGTAATATTGGAGCCGCCAAAGGCGTTCAGAATGTTCTTCTGCCACACCACTTCACCGGTGCCGGAGTCACAACAGGTCAGGTCTCCGTTACCGCCCAGAGCGTAAACCTTTCCGTTTACGACCGTCGGTGTACCGCGTGGCCCATCCCCGGTTCCATCGTGATACTCGTCGCCGTTGCGTGTCTTCCAGACAATGGCCCCCGTGTTGCGGTCGAGAGCGATGATGTCTTCACCGTCGTCAACATTGCCCATGCTGTAGACCAGATCGCCCACTACAGCGACGGACGCGTATCCTTTGCCGAGACCTGTTGCGGTCCACAACCGCTCCGGACCTCCGTCCGGCCAGCGATCGAGTAATCCGGTCTCACTGGACAGATTGTCACGATTCGGGCCACGAAACTGATTCCAGTCCTCAGCACACAGTCTGTCGTCGCTGACCAGCATGATACCACTGGCTATACCGAGACAGCTACACAGTACTCGAATCCTGATACTTTGCATTTGAATCTCCCTCAGTGCATCGATCGTAAGTGTAGACCCCGACGAAGGAATTACGAAGCCTGCCGTGAAAAATCGCCCCAGCGCCAGACACTGATTTTATCTCAATGTCCGGCTGCAGACCTGAACGAAACTGCGTAACGTACGAGGCCCGCATAGAAAGGCAGAACGGAGAGGATGACTCTGCTTGCGGTGGTACGACCTGTGAGCTATGTGAATTTCTGAAGAAACCGCACGTTTCGGATCCGGTCTGATCCCCGCGTTGTTGGTTATTCCTGAGCAGTTGCGACTGTTGCTTCACCCGTCGCTTTCGGAATGGCGATAAACGAAGTTGCGACGCTGCCGTCCTCGGAATTCCAGACGCGAATCTCACCGTCGTAGCTGCCTGTGGCAATCAGCTTTCGCGTTGGGTTGTAGCACAGCGTGTAGACCCAGTCTTTATGACCGGCGAAGGTGCGAATGACCTTGCCATCCGCCAGATTGTGCTCGCGGGCGTTCTTATCAGCGCTGGCGCTGAGCAGATGATTGTCCGGAGTTACGGTGATACGAAAGATGTCGCTGCCGAAGCCGCCGATCTTGCGAATCTCTTTGGCATCCGCAGGATTCCACACGCGGGCCTGCTTATCGCTGCCGGCACTGACGACGCTCTTGCCATCGCTCAGAAAGGCGACCGAATATACCGCATTGCCGTGACCGTTGAATGTTGTCACAGACCGCCCGGAAGCCACTTCAAATACTTTTGCGGTCTTGTCACGACTGGCTGTCACCAGCTGTTTACCATCCGGTGACCAGTTGACGTCCATCACCCAATCGGCATGGTCCTCGATTCTTAACGTCGTTTTGCCGGTGGCAATGTCAACGGCGTAAACGCTGCGGTCAGCTCCCGCAGCGGCGACAGATTTACCGTCCGGGCTGTAGCTGACGGCAAAGACTGCGTCTTTGGTTCGTACGAGAGTCTTCTGGTGCTTTCCGTCAGCGACAGAGAACAGTTTGACTTCGCCAAGCTGCCCGGGGGTCCCGGCCGCAACAGCCAGCTGTGAACCATCGTGGTTGAATTCCAGATCATAAACGCGTTCGGCCACATTCGTGATGCGTCGAATCAAGCTACCGTCGTCCGTCTTCCACAGGAGAATTTCATGGTAGCCGGATGATGCCAGAATCGTTCCGTCCTGTGTAAACGCAGTTGCTGTTACAGGAATGGCAACTCGATAAGTCTCTGGCGGCAGCGGTTGAGGACTTTCGGGCATTACCTGAAACAGGTCAGCAGTTGCCACAACACCGGCGTCCAGCGGTGCTCCAACATTAATCCACTTCCTGATCAGCGCGTTTTCTTCCTTCGTCAGTGGGGCCGCGTCTTTAGGCATGGACTCGTCGTCAATCATGGCCCACAACATGGAACTGTCTGCATCGTGAGCTTCAAACGCTGCTCCTGATTCCCCACCTTTTACCAGAGTGGCAAAGGAGTCCATGTTCAGACGACCGCTGGCTGTTCGTGTGTTGTGGCAGGCCACACAACGCTTCGCAAAGATTGGGGCGATGTGCGTTGAAAACGAGATAAAGCGATCCAGTGGCTCCATCGCTGCTTCAGCAACCCGTTGTTTGCTGACGTAGTCGGTTTGCAGCTTTTCAACTTCCGCGGCAGCCGCTGCGATTTTCGGTTCCAGTTCCGTTTGCTGCTTGGCGATCTGCTCCTGAGCTGCTTTGGCGTCTGCAATCTGCTGCTGGTGCAGTTTGTCGGCATTCTGCAGATCCGCAGTCTGGAGCTGCAGTTTGAAATGACTGCGACTTTGCTCTGCGTACTTCGTCTGTTGTTCGCGGAACTTGGTTTCGGCTGCTGCCAGCGCCGTTTTTCCGGCAGCAACCTGCTTCTGTGCTTCGGCAACACTGGCGTTGACAGCCGCAACAAGTTCTGTCGCACGCTGCTGCAGTGGCTTGAGAGCCGTAATCGAAGCTGATAACTCAGAGCCGGCAGCTGCAGGATCGCCGCCCGTCGCTTTAGCGGCCGCCTGCAGTACACTTAACGACTCCTGCAGTGACTTAATACTGGCATTCACCTGAGCCAGAGCCGCCTGGGCCTTTGGTTGCCGAATGCGTTCCGGCTGAACGGCTGCTTCACGTGTTCGGAGCGTACTGCGGGCATCGGACATCGCCAATCTGGCAACATCAAGTTCTTTGCCGACAGCGTCGAAAGCGGTTCTCGCCTTTGTCAGCTCTTCCTTCGTCTTTGGTAGTTGTTCCTGAGCAGCCTTTAAGTCTGAGGCGGCCTTGTTGCCATGCTGCTGCTGGTCAAATTGATCTTTTCTGATCTTTGCCAGCTGGTCCAGCAGACTCTGGTGCCTGGCTGTGGCGGCATCGACCTGCGCCCTGACACCGGCGGCCACGGCCAGCAGGCCATCCACTTCTTGATGCTGCTGCAGCTCTGCACCGAGCGTCGCAACAGCTTTGGTGCTGGCTGCTTCAGCCGTTTTGGCGGCGGCCAGAGCTTTGGTTTCCGCGGCCGCCCGCTGCTGCGATTCCTTCAGCTGCTTTTCCAGTTCGGCACTGCGTTTCCTGGCAACGTCAATGGCCGCGGTCTTCAGAGCGATCTGTTTCTGAGAAGCCTGCCGCTGTTTCTTTGCCGCATCCAGCTGAGCCTGAACGGCTTTGGACGCATCTGACGGAGTTTGGGCCGGCGTGCTGGCAATCTGAGTCGTCACAATCAGGGCGGCAAGTGTGATCTCGAACAGACGTCTGGAAGGAGCGGTCATCTGGGATCTCCGCAATTTGGTGGGATGTTGCTGAACGTAACCGTCACATTTTTTTTCGACCGCGGGCGGCGTTGCATGCAGCCAGCCATCGAATTCCGATGTCCTGCGACTCCGGTGACGTGCGGATAGTATTCTCAATGCGCTCTAGGATTCAGATCGGACGGCCAGCTGTCAAGCTCTACGGAAACGTTAGTGTCAACCATGATAGACTTTGCGCAGCTCTCCAGGCACTGGTTAATCCTGCTCATCGCCAAAATCCGCGCATGCAGAAAGCCCGATACGATTGTACTCGAACCGGGCTTCGCAGTGTATTCAGGATGAAAACCAGGCGTGATCGCCTATTTGCGGTGGCGAATCTTGGCTCGCATACGGCGCTTCTTGCGGCCAATTTTTCGACGTCCTTTACCTGTTCTCTTCGTTCCCATTCTTATAATTGCTCCGCAGTGCGGTATGACCGCAACAAATCTGAGTGGATGCTCAGAGCAGACCAAATCTGCTCTCGCTGGTCGTCTCTGCAGGTGCCCGCATGAGCTGTGTGTGGTGAAAACACTCCGAAACAGCGAACCGCGAAGGATACCAACGCTTTTGAGATCCAGCAAACTCGCTTTGCAGCTGTGTTGAAAGTATCCCGGAATTCTGAACGCTGAGAGAATCGACGTGTTATAGTCGGCATCTTTTGAGAAGATTGAGGCTCATGAACGACCCTTTCTGCCGCCCTTTCTGCCGTTTTTCCCTTTCTTTTTTGGATTTCGAGCCTTTGGACTCGCACCTTTTCGTGACTGTTTCCCCGGGCCCTTTGATTTTCCAGACGCAGTTGAACGGCCCTTTCGCGGCTTCGCGGCAGATTTGACAACTCTGAGGTCCAGTTGGCGTCGATCCACATCAACGTTCGCGACCAGAACAGTGATGGGGTCCCCCAGGCGGTATTCCGCCCTGGACCGATCCCCGGTCAGCGACCGCGACGTCTGGTCGTAAGTGTAGAAATCGTCACTTAGTGAACTGATGTGAACCAGACCTTCTGCTGGGATTTTTGTTCCCTGGCAGAAGATTCCGAAACTCTCGACGCCGGTGATCATCGCTTCCATTTCTGTACCGACTTTGTCTTCCAGATATCGCAGCAACCTGATGCGTTTGAGTTCCCGTTCCGCTTTTTCCGCCCGACGTTCTGTCGTCGAACAGTGTTTGCCAAGCTGTAACAGCTCACCCATACTGTCGATCTTCGGCTTTCGACCCGCTGCGAGTTCTCCCACGACGCGATGAATCGTCAGGTCCGGATATCGACGAATCGGACTGGTGAAGTGGCAGTAGTCTTCTTCGCTGAGAGCGTAGTGGCCGAATTCTTCGGGACTGTATTCCGCCTGTTTCATGGCTCGCAGCAACGCGAAGTTGATGGCTCGTTCAGCGGGTTCTCCGGCGACGCTGTTGATTAGTTTTTGAATCTCTTTTTTGCTCTGAAATTTTTCCAGTTCATAACCGAGGCCGCGACAAAACTCCTGAAAGTTCTTCAAACGCAGCTCATCAGGGGTTCCGTGAACACGCCGCAGATACGGAATGTCCCGAGCAGTCAGAATCTGAGCGACCGCAATATTGGCGGCCAGCATGAATTCTTCGATGATCTCATGGCTTTCGTCATGATGACGTTCGTGCGCACCTGTTACGTTACCGTCATCATCAAAGTCAATTTCGACTTCCGGAACGCCCATCTGTAAAGCACCGTCAGCAAAACGTTTCTTTCGCAGAATCATGGCCAGTTCGTACATTTTCAGCAGTAACTTAGTCACTTTCGCAGACACTTTTCCTGTTTGGCTCTGCGGAGCTCTGATGATCGGCATCACCTGTTCATAGGCGAACCGTTTTGACACCTTGATCACCGTGTTGGCAACCTCAGCGCCCTGCGGATTGCCCTGTGCATCGAATTCAATAAAGACAGTCTTGGTGTATCGAACGTTGCCTTCCTGCAGACTTGCCAGTCCGTTGCTGATCACTTCCGGCAGCATCGGAATCACGTGTCGTGGCAGATAGGTGCTGGTGCCTCGATCCTTGGCGGATCGATCCAGCGGTCCGCCGGGCGGTACAAAGTGGGCTACGTCTGCGATGTGTACCCCCAGCTGCCAGTGGCCGCGTTTATCCTTGCGCAGTGAAATGGCGTCGTCGAAATCGCGGGCGGTGGCCGGGTCAATGGTGACAATCGTCTCTTTGGTCAGATCGGTGCGGTCACCGAAGTCTGTTTCGTCAAAGTGTTCGGCCTGCAGTCGCGCGTCTTCCAGCACCTCTTCGCTGAATTCGAACGGCAGGCCCAGACTGTAGACGACCGCCATCGTGTCCACCCCCGGATCGCCGCGCTGTCCCAGCACTTCCGTCAGCACCGCCTCACCAATTCGATTGGCAGTCGGAAACCGCAGCATTTCAATGACAACTTTGTCGTCCGGCTGTGCTCCCTTGGCACCGGGATCGCCAACGTGGATATCGCCCTGCAAAGCGGTCCCGTCCACGCGGACAAACGCCTGCCCCTGAGCTTCCAGATACGTTCCGACAAAAACGTTGCTCGCCCGTTCCAGAACTTTTTCGATCTGGCCGCAGCGTTGCCCCCCAGACCGGCGCCGGCTGATCAACCGCACCATGACTTCGTCGCCCGTCTGTGCGTCGCGCAAATCACGAGACGATACATAGACGTCCATCTTCTTAGTGGCGGTCGATGGTTCATTGGGTATGACGAAAGCGGCTCCACTGTTGATCTTCTTAACAATACCCGTTACGAAGCCGGCGGCAGCCTTCAGTTGCAGTCGGCCTTTCTTTCCCTGCCGAATCTTTCCCGCCGATTCCAGTGTCCCTACGACGGCGCGAAACTTTGGCATCCCCTTCTTGCTGACTCGAAGTTTTTTTGCCAGGGCGCCACTGTCAATCGGCCGGTATTTCGGCCCGGACAGATGCTCGATGATTTGATCTTCTAACTTGCTCAATGTGTTTCCTTTTTTTCATACCGCTGCCATGGGCAGCAGTGCGCACGGAATGCGTCTTGAATGATAATGAGCAGCGCAGATTCCCATTTGTTATATCGGTTCCGCATTGTTGCCCAAAGTGAAGTCGTGTGACAAACAACGGATGTGTCACGATCGGCCGGAGCAGTGTGTTGCCGGAATTGCTCCCTCGGAGAATCCGGCCGCTTTAACGTATTGACACGGCGAGAGCTTCTGCAATGTGTTGGCAGAGCTGCTGTGTGCCAACAGCTCTGCCAGGGCGGCGAGGGTTATGGAAGAGTGAGGCTGCCAGGATACGTCGCACACAATCTCTCTGGGGTTATGTACAACACGGGGGTGCCTGATGTTGCGGCCGTTCTTGCGTTCGCAGCACCCATGTCAGCAGTTCAGAATGGCTCCACGTTTTTTGGGGGGGAGGGGGGGACTGCCAGGCATGAATGATCTGTGGGACACCGTATGGACCGAAGGGTTCGCGTCTGAGTTTAACTTGCGGAAGATTCAGGAAACTCAGTGTAACGCGTTTTCAGACATTCGTATCATGGCCGGGACACTGCCACTATTCATCCACGCCAATGCTGTTTCGAGACGATTCTGTCGTTTGTGTTGCTGCTCCCGGGGCATCTCAGCAGCAGATTTCGCTGTGCATTCGCGGATGATCTCAAACAACACGTAACTCTTCTTCGGCACCCGACAGGCAAATTGCTCCTGTTTCAGACCTCGGATTTCCTGCGGGTCGCGATAATTGAATGGAGTCAATCCTGTAAGCTCCCGCAGCCTGCGAACGAAGACGCTGCCGTTCTTTTCTTCATGCGTCACATCGGTGTTCCCGAAAGCCCCGTCCTGTTTCCTGATTGATTGCGAATTACTTCACCGCAATAACCTGAATCGCGTCTGCATGAGCATTTCCGCCAGCTCCGTTCGCACTGATTTCCACATATCCTTCTTCCCCCAACTTCAGGTCAAAGATTCCCAGTGAAATGAAGCCGTTCTTCAAAGGTGCCGGCTGCTGCATGTTGACCTGCTGAGTCTTTTGTATGCCTGAAACAGACACCGATACGGGAACTGTTGTCCCTCGGTTTTCATGATTTGCGTACGCCACGCGAATTTCGTGTTTTCCATTGGCCGGCGCATTGAAACGAAACTTAATCGAAGCGTCCTTCCTGCCGGAATACAGATAACCGTAGCCCACATATCCTTTCAGTCCGGCACCGGACCCCCACTCACCCTTCATTTCCGCCGCCGTGTCGTCGATGACCAGTCCTTCCATTTTTCCTGGATCCAGACCGGACATCGGGCCCTTCGCGCCGGCCAGTGTCATGGCATCGTCCGGGATGTCGATCGTGTCGTAAACTGTCTTACGCCGAGCCTTGCCGGGCAGATGCAACAGATCGATCAGTTCTTCCAGATAACGATCGTAAACGTGACGCGGGTTACATTCGTGCAGTATGCAGATGCTGGCAGCACGGCCAACAACTTCTCCCATCATACCGCAGGTCTTCATCACTCGCGTTGTTCCCAGTGCCTGGTGAGTCACGCTGATGTTGCGGCCTGCCATAAACAGGTTTTCGATATTCCGACTGTAGAAACACCGATACGGCACAGGGTAACCGTAGCTGCGGTCAACTCCCTTGCCATGCACGGCAATTGAAATGAACGGATTATCGGGAAACTTTTCGGCGTACTGTTTCTTGGGGTAGTGCAGGTCGATTGACCATGTGCTGGGCACGCAGCCATCAGGAAACTGTCGTTTGGAAACGATGTCTTCCTGATTCAGCACAACGTCTCCCATCAGCCGCCGCGATTCACGAGGCCCGCCGATGTACGCCACCCACGTCAGGATGGCATTCCTGTGTTTGTCTGCACCGTCGCGATTCTTCATCGCGTTGAACGCTCCATAGACGGCTCGCAGGTTGTGGTCACGAATGCCTTCGGCATCACTCAACGGGTCCTTATCGAACCCACTTTCCCAGAACCACTGACCATGATGATCTCGGGGGTAGGGGAAGTCCTTCATTTCCAGATCCAGCGCCCATGATGTATCGGGGTATGTTGTTTCCTGATCAAGCTCTGCCCACGCCCACATGTTGCTCATGCCCATGCGGCCCTTGTCTTCCATTTCCAGATCCGCGTTAACCAGCTCTCCGATCGTCCCGTGGCCCGTACAGTCACTGAACAGAGTGCCTGTGAATTCCAGATGTTGGCCGGTTCTGGTGTCGAACGCTGTTACCGTCTTCAGACGACTGCCTTTTCTTTGCGCGGCATACGCATGATGATTCAGGAACAGATCGATATTGCCTTCGGCACGAACGATCTGCTCTTTCAATTCATCGCCGAACTCTTCTTTGTTGCCTGGTGACTTGGCCGCGTGATCACAAAATTCTTCGATAATTTCACCGATACGCGGAAACTTCCCGCGCCGAATATTCCCCTTCGCCCAGACACGAACTTCACTGCTGCCGTTTCCGCCAAGCACCGGTCGGTTCTGAATCAACGCCACGCGACAGCCCATGCGAGCTCCGGAAAGTGCAGCACCCATACCGGCGTAGCCGCCACCGACAACCACCAGATCGTACGGTCCCTTTTGCGTTGGCTTGTCGTCGAGACCCAGTTGATCTCGTCGCCATTTCGAGAGTATTTCAGAATCGTCCGGCGGTGTGTCGCCTGACTTTGTGAAGAAAACTGCGTCGCAGCGACCATCGAAACCAGTCAGATCGTGCAGGGCAAGTTTTACCGATTTTGAGGAAATCCTGACCTGTCCGCCGTCGTGCCAGAACCATTTGGCGCCCTTTGTGCCGAACGTTTCCTTCAGTGGTTTTTCGTTAACCAGCAATTGAAACCGGCCCGGCTGTCCTTTCGCGTTCCAGCGTGCCACCCAGTCTTTGGTTCGCACGAAGACCCGATACGTGCCTGTTTCCGGGAATACGACGGTGGTCGTTGCATCGTCCAGAGGTTGCCCCAGTCCGTGAGCCAGCAGGTAAGGCGATCCCATTTCGGTGATGAACTGAGTGTCCAGCTTCCAGCCGCCGTGAGATACGAAACTTTCTGATTCGACGAGCACGTCCTGAGCATGTCCATCGGAAGCCAACGCCAGTACCAGTACCAGACCAAACAAACGCATTACACACCCCATGAAGCGAAAACATGAACTCCTGTACCGAGCCGCATTGTGATGCGGTCCTGACGCTTCAGCAAATGCTGTTTGCTGTATTCTCACACACCGCTCGAAAGTCCTGCTGATGAGTGCTACGCTGCAATTTTCCAGTCCGGACCGTCACTTGCCCCGAATTGCAGGAAAGCCTACTGATGAAGACGCCGACCGTCGCACTATTCACTGTTCTTGTGGCCGGAGTTCAGGCCGACGACGTCGTCAAACGAACCAGCCTGACAAATCCCGAGGTCAAGTACCGCGTTTCTGCCGAGCACTAT
>Ga0315316_10001117_pt1 | contig 18505 bp, 16 predicted proteins | sample M160m3416metaG_FD_203702 | JGI IMG/M metagenome (GOLD analysis project Ga0315316, IMG submission 203702) | Ammonia-oxidizing marine archaeal communities from Monterey Bay, California, United States - M1 60m 3416 | ecosystem: Environmental > Aquatic > Marine > Intertidal zone | place: USA... | reverse complement strand
TCGAACTTTACATCATCAGCAATCACGGCAGTAGGATGAATACCCTTCCCCACCTGAGGTGCAGCAGGGGCAAACAACTCTCTGCCCACGCTGTCAAAGGCCAGTGAGGGGCTATCCACCTTCAACAAAGGCACATGGCTGATATCCTCATTAAAGTCCCGTGCCACCAATACAGCACCAGCGCGGGTGCCCTTCAAGTCATCCAGATAACGGCTATGATGAAAAAAGGAAAGGTCCTGAGGCCCGGCATCGCTCAGCGAGGCAAGGGAATTAATCACCCCGTCAACCGGCAGGGAATTGACGGGTTCTGCAGCAAGCCTCTCGGCCAGTTCACGGATTTCGATCTGCACAGAACGGAGCACCCCCCCGGCGAAAGGTAAGCTATTCGGCCGGCTTTGGAGCCGGGGCACCTTTGTTTAATTGCTCAATGATAGCCTTACTGAAATCTACGGCATCCTTTGAGTGCAGCAAAAACGGGATGCCGCGGTCACCAACACCCGACTTATCAAAAACAATGTCATAATTGCGCTGCTTGGCAGTGGCCTTCACAAGATCCTGGATCTCCTCGATGATGGCCTTGCGGGCACGATCAACTTCGGTCAGCAGCATCCGCTGCCGGCGATCGGCAAATTCCTTTTTTTCACGTTCAAGGCTGCGGGCTTCCGATGCAATCCCCTTGGCTTCCTCCTGTTTCTGCGCTCGAAGTTCGGCGGTGATGGCAGGATCCTTGATCTGCTTGGCCAGGAGCTGGTATTTCTCAATCAATGCCTTGTATTGGACATTGCGTGCCTCCAATTCCTTCTTGGCAAGCTCTTTCTGGTCGTTGACATCCTGTTCCGCATCCTTGGTCTTGTAATACTCGGCAAACACCCGGTTCATATCAACAATACCAACCTTCATTCCCTGCGCACCTGCATTGGGCATCAAAAAGACGAGGACGACAAAAAGGGCAACGATATTGCGGTGAATCATGGTTTAAGAGGTGGTTTCCTTACAGTTTGCTGGGGACATCAGTTCCCGGGGCATCAGGTTGCGATTAAAATAGCCATTTTTCAAGCAAAATGGCTAATGTTGTCCGAACCTATTAAGTCGGCAACGCTCCACCTCCTGCACAGCAATAACGCTCAATGGAGATTTTCCCGTGCCGTTAGCGGAATTGATAGCCCATGTTGAACTGTATCCTGACATCATCCTCCACCCACTCATCCTTCTGCAGAGGCCACGCAAGATCAACACGGATAGGGCCAATGGGTAGAAACAGGTCAACACCAATACCTACATCAGAGAGATAATCACCACCGAAATCCCAGGAATTCCTGGAAAGCACTCCGCCATCATAGAACACATGGGCGCGTAGCTTGCGGAAGTTCGCTATCGGGAAACTGTATTCCGCAGTAAAGGAGGCGGCCGTTTGACCGCCAAGCGGCTCCCCCTGCTCATCCCTCAGGGACGCTCCGGCAGCCTCACGGTAGTCATAACCACGCAAGTTGTTTGCCCCGCCAAGAAACTCACGCTCAAAGATCGGGATATCATCACTTCCACCCACCGTCCGGTATTTTCCGCTAAGGGTCAATACGGTGTCAAAAGGCAACTGGATATACTTGGCGCCTGAGAGTTGCAGGCCATAGGTTTCAACATCACCAAAAGACCCGTCCACCCCAACCGAGACCCTATGCCCACGACGCGTCAGATACTGGCTGTCCCGGGTATCCCAGACATAGGTCAGTGCCAATAGGGCCCTTGAATATTCCCCCTCCTCCTGCATGAGGGTATCGGAAGCGTCATCTTCAACATCAATATCATATTGCTCAAGGTTGGCCTTGAATCCAAGGGAGGTGTGTTCGCCCAGCTGCTTGCGCAAACCGGCGTAGCCACCCATCACGGTCTGGTCGTATTTATCAGAAAGAAACAGCAGGTCGCGATAATAAACGCCGGTGCTCATTGCCAGTTTTTTGTCAAACAGCCAGGGCTGCGTGTAATCAAACTGGAAGTCCTTGCGCCGGGTCCCGTATTTAAGTCCAAGGCGGATCTTTTCCCCTCCGCCGGTTTTCGGCCTGCCAAACAACCGGAAATTCGTCTGCATTACATCCACAAACCCAACCAGATTATCAATCGAGCTGAATCCTGCACCGAAATTCACGGATCCGGTGGATTTCTCACTAACACTGATATTGATGTCAGTATGGTGCGGGGTGGCCGCTGCTGTTGGCGTGATATCAACCGTCTCAAAGAACCCGAGTCCCATGAGCCGGTTACGGCTAACATCCAGGTAATCCTGACTGAAAACATCACCGGGAGCGAGCACCAGTTCCCTCCGAATAACCTTGTCGAGCGTCTTGTCATTACCACTGATATTAACCAGTTCCACTGTCGTCTGCACACCCTCGGAAACACCATATTCAATATTCACCGATGCTCCGCCGGCATCACTGATACGCGGCATGATCCGCACGTTGGAGTAACCGTTATTGCCATAGTATTTACGCAAGCCCTTAAGGTCGGTCTTGATTGCTGATGCCGAGTAGACGCCCCCTGACTTCATCTCCAGGAGCGGGATGACGTCATCATGTGAAATTGCCTCGATCCCGGTGACCTTGACCTTATTAACCGTGTATTTCTCTCCTTCGCTGACGTGCAGCACCAGGTTCACCTTGTCCCCCGCAGGCTCCCTCTTTACATCGGTCACCCGGGCATTGATGAATCCCCGGTCATGGTAATACCCCTCAACACGGGCGACATCCTCCTCAAGAACTGCAGAGTCAATCCCACGATTCTTCTTGAAAATGCTGAAGGCTCTGCCGGTCTTCACATGCATCTGTCCTGCCAATTCCCTGTCCGGGATCGACTCGTTCCCGAAAAACTTCACCTGGTTCAGCTTCTCATGAACCCCCTCGTTAATGACAAAGGAGACCCTGGAGAATCCGGGTTGCTTGGCACCATCAACCTTGTATGTCAGCTCAACGTTGGAAAATCCCTTTTTCTTGTAATAGTCCTTCAGATTCTCTCGAGCCTTCTCAAGGATCCCGTCATCAAAGGGCTTGCCGATTTCAAGTTCAGTCTCATTGCGCAGTTTGTTGCCACCAAGAGAATTGCCGATAAAGACCACCTCACCAAGAATGGCCCGGGTCTGGACCAGAAAGATCACCCGGACACCGCCATCATGCGGTTCAGTGAGCACCCGGACATTGTCGATATGCCCGCTCGCATAGAGCGTCTTAATATCCTCCTCAACGACAACCGGGTCCAGCTCACTTCCGACCGAGGTGCGGATCTGGGCCATGATGACAGAGCGCGCCACTGTCTCCGCTCCCATATATTGTAATGTCACCTCCTTCACCGTCTCAGCACGGGACATGCCCGATGCGAAAAGCGTGATAAACAAAAGGAACAAGCCGGAAAAGGAACGAAGCATCATTGTTTTGTAGAAAATGATTAAATATTAGCGATCGTTAAAATATAAGCCTCACGGGTAATTCACAAATCCCCCATAAAAAAATAATTCATAAAACAGCGCTTATTTTACTCTGTTTCACGGTTTCCTGCCACTACATTTTTTCCCCCAAATTCACGTTCTATCCCCTTATAATAAAGCCTTTTAGTGCCTGCCGTCCTCGAAACACATGTGCAGGGTGCAGGATTGGAAAGGATTCTGCTCCAAAACCCCGAAAGAATCAATCCTGTCTCACGGGCCATCAGCAGGGAGCCCTACTCGACAAATTTATTAAGATCGGTTAGGTTTTCAGGGCACTTTAGGTATCACCCAAGTTACAATGTAGCGTGAACGAAAATTTCTACACTGAAACCACTGAGAGCCCGGAGAACGATTTGGATGTCTCTCTGCGCCCCCAGGATCTAGAAGAATTCTGTGGTCAGGGCAAGGTCAAGGAACGCCTTGCCCTGATGGTCGAAGCCGCCAGAAACAGGGGCGATGTCCTCTCCCACATCCTGCTATCCGGTCCCCCTGGCCTGGGTAAAACCACGCTCGCTCACATTATCGCCGCGGCTACGGGTAACCAGCTGCACTGCACAAGCGGCCCCCAAATTGAAAAAGCTGGAGATCTCGCAGGTATCCTGACCAACCTCAAGCGCGGAGATGTCCTGTTTATTGACGAGATTCATCGCCTGCACCCGGCTATCGAGGAATATCTTTACCCGGCAATGGAGGATTACCGCCTCGACATCATTATCGATCAGGGACCAAACGCACGCACCATCGAGCTCTCACTGCCACGCTTTACCCTGGTCGGAGCAACCACCCGTGCCGGCATGCTCACTGCCCCACTGCGCTCTCGGTTCACAATGACCAACCGGCTCGACTACTACTGCGCAGAGGAACTCACGCATATTGTAAATCGATCAGCAGAACTCTTGAGCACTGAGATCGAGCCGGGTGGTGCCCTGGAAATCGCCTCACGGGCCCGCGGCACCCCGCGCGTTGCCAATTCGCTGCTGAGGTGGGTACGGGACTATGCCCAGGTGAAGGCAGATGGCATCATTACCGCTACCGTTGCCGATCAGGCACTGGCGATGATCGATATCGATGATGATGGCCTGGATGAAATGGACAAGCGCATCCTGGAATCGGTTATCTACAAGTTTGACGGCGGACCGGTAGGCCTTGGGTCACTCGCTGTCGCCGCAGGTGAAGATGCATCAACCATTGAGGAGGTCTACGAGCCCTACCTGATCATGCAGGGTATGCTTGCCAGGACACCCCGTGGAAGAGTCGCAATGCGGAAAGCCTATCTTAAAATCGGAGCCACTCCCCCGAAGGAAACAGGAAGCGCTGAGATCGAGTTGAATCTGGACAACTAAAAAGAATGGATAATCTCAAGCTGCTGTTCAGCAACCTCGGTGACCGTGAATACCTGCGACTGCTTCTCGAGCCAATACCGATATATGGCTTAATGCTCGGAATTATCGCCTTCCTCGCAGCCTTTATCTTCAAGGAGCGGAAAATGCAGACTTGCGCACTTTTGTTAATCATGATCTCGGCGGCCGCCGGCCTGACAACCCTGAAGGACGGCAGGCAAACTGGCACCCGGGACAAACAGGTCCTTGTCGCAACCCCTGGTCAAGTCGCCGAGCAGCACAAAACACGGGAAGATGCCCAGTGGGCCTACCTGTCCGTGGCAGCCCTGGCAGGAGTGACCATTCTCATGGGCGCACATAAGAGCAAGCCCGGACTCATTATCGGTATTGTCACTATTGGAGCCGCCACATGCCTGGTCATCCTTGGCATGGCCAGCCATTCCCGGATCCACCACCCTGGACCTCCCCAAGGCACCGGCAACGTCCGCATTCCCGTGGCAACCCAGCGCCAGGCGGTAAAGGCAAGGGCCAGTATACAAAGAAAGGACCAGCGGCAGCCATAGGCATGAGGGAACTGTCGGATTAAGCTTTGCCCTGCAGGCAAACTCCACGCCCTGAGTCCAGAGAGTCCTCTATCCCCTCTATGATACGCTGGCAGCTGATGGCATCCTCCAGGCTTGAGAGGGGGTCCTCGCCGGCAATAAGGCAACGCTCAATAAAGAAGCGTGCCGTATTGCCTATGGAATAATGATAGGCCGAGTAGGTGTGTGAATGCACCGCGGCAGGCGCATTCTGCACCCAATCGGCATGACTGAAGCGCGTCGCGCCTTCCGTACCGACAACCTTGATGGCAAAGGTCCAGTTGTCCGCGGTGTGGTCATCTGCCGCAAAGCTTGCCTGCAGGTGGGCAAGGGCCCCGCCCTCCAGTTCAAGCATCGCCATGGCAAGATTCTCCTTGGCTACACTGCCGTCATTGATGGTGGAGGCCATTGCCATGACCCGTTTGGGCGAACCTCCCAGATGCAGGGTGATATAGGCATGATGCGTGAGGATCTGGCGGACCACCCCGGGATACCTTTCGGCGACATGCTCCGGATGGTGGATGTTGTATAAAACGTAGATTGCCACCAGTTCGCCGAGCCTGCCACTGTCCAGCAGTTCACGGGTGCGGGTGACACTGTCCTCATAAAGGTAATTGTGCACCGGCATGCAGACTTTGCCTGCCGCCGAGGCCGCCCTCTGCATATTCTTTATCTGGTCAATATTGACAGCAGCGGGCTTCTCCACCAACACATGCTTGCCGGCCTCAAGGGCAAGCACAACACCGTCATGGTGTTCCTCAAGCGGAGTCAGCACAAAAACGGCATCAATCTCCTGGTCAGCAAGCATTTCTTCGCAGGAGTTGAAGCTGCGACAACCGTATTGCTGTGCCTTTGCGGTAGCCTTCTCACCATCGATATCATAGATTCCGGTAAGTTCAGCCTGCGGACACGCACGCATCCCTGCAGCATGCAGGTCGGCAATATCCCCCGCTCCAAGGAAACCGGCCTTGATGACCTTTCTCACTGCGCGGCAGCCACCCCTGAATGAAATTCAAAATAATCCGGGCCCAGTTCCGCCAGGGGTTCCTTCAACTTCTCCAGTTCATCAAGCGGTCCGTGAACTTCCAGTCGCAAAAGCTCAGATATGCCAAGGGCCTCACCAATTAATCCCTCAACATTGGCAACATGCTCCAGCAATCCCTCTGCACCCTCGTAGGCCTCACGGCAATGCACGATATCCCCACAGATCGTAAAATCATACCAGTGGCACTTATCCTCAGGGGCAGTTGCACTGATAAAACGGGGCAGAAGCCCCTTGAAATCATCTAGCTTGCCCTCGTGGACTTTAAAATAGGGATGGATACTGACAACATTGCTCATGAACATCGTTTTGACCGATACTGAGGCGGGGGTCAAGCTCAGGAATTCGCATCACCAGCTGAACACCCTTCACTGAGTTCCTTGCCCAAGCCGGTATTCGTGGCATTCTTAGTCCCAATGAAGCCAATACTGACCATTTTCTTGCTGTGCATTGCCGCCCCGGTCTGCGCCGCTGTTGACAAGCCAAACATCATTTTCATTCTGGCCGACGACTTGGGGTATGCCGAACTCGGGTGTTACGGGCAAAAATGGATCAAGACCCCGCATATAGACAAGATCGCCGAGGAGGGCATCAAGTTTACACAACACTACTCCGGACAGGCGGTATGCGCACCATGCCGATGTGTCCTGATGACCGGCAAACATCCCGGGCATGCCTATATCCGCAATAACGGGGATCCAAAGGACGCCACTTCCAAAATCCATCCATTCCCGGGACAAAACCCGATCCCCGAGAGTGAAATCACCATTGCCGAGCTGCTCAAGACCCGGGGGTATTCAACAGCCGCCATCGGGAAATGGGGACTCGGTCACTTCGGGACCAGTGGCGACCCCAACCGCCAGGGTTTTGACCTTTTCTTCGGATACAACTGCCAGCGTCACGCCCATAACCACTTCCCAAAATTCCTGTGGAGAAACAACAAAAAAATCCCGCAACCCGGTAATGAGCGTAAACTGGATGGCGCAATTCATTCACAGGACGCCTTCACTGCTGAGGCACTGGCATTCATCCGGGCCAACAAGGACAAACCTTTCTTTCTCTACCTGCCATTGGCCATTCCCCACCTGTCGATACAAACTACCGACAAATGGCTGAAACACTATAAGGACACAATTCCCGAGGAGGACCACGTTCACAAGGGATACCTCAAGCATCCATTGCCGCGTGCCGGCTACGCGGCAATGGTCAGCATGATGGATGACTCCGTCGGGCAGGTGAGCGCACTGGTCAAAGAACTCGGGCTTGATGACAACACCCTGGTAGTTTTCACCTCCGATAACGGGCCAACCTTTAATCGTCTCGGCGGCTCAGACTCCGACTTCTTCGAGAGTGCCGGTGTGTTCAAGGGATTGAAGGGAAGCCTTTATGAGGGGGGAATCCGTGTTCCCATGGTGGCCAGGTGGCCGGGTAAAATCAAACCCTCCACAACCAGTGACCATGTCAGTGCTTTCTGGGACTGGTTACCCACCCTGTGTGAAGTTGTAGGGGCAAAGCCGCCAGCGGATACCGATGGCATTTCCCTGCTTGCCGCGATGACCGGCAAGCCCCAGAAGTCACACGAGTGCCTTTATTGGGAATTTCCGTCCTACGGCGGTCAGCAAGCGGTGCGCATGGGTAAGTGGAAGGGCGTCAGGCAATCTATTTCGAAAGCCAAGACGAATGCCGCCATGAAAACCGAGCTCTACAACCTCAAGTCTGACCCGGGAGAAAAAAACGATATTGCGACCAAGCATCCCGGAATCATCGCGCAGATTGAAGCAATCATGGTGCGCGAACATACGCCCAGTCGCCTTTTCCCCATCCTGCCTGAGGAACGCCGCAGGAAACGCCCCCAAAAATAACCCACGTTGCTTTTCTTCCACCTTTAGAACCCTCAGCGCGTGTAGGCTATAACAAGTGCAGGTATCCTCTGAAAAAATGCCGCCACAAAACCTGGGACGCACATGGGTCGAGATTGACTCCGCGGCACTGATTGGCAATGTCATCCTTGCCCGGGAAGCGGCAGAACAGGCAGCAGTGATGGCTGTTGTAAAGGCCGATGCCTACGGGCACGGACTTGCCGGGGTGACGAGCCAGATCAGCCTGCAGGTTGATGCCTTCGGAGTGGCTACCCTGGCCGAAGCACTCACCGTCCGTGAAGCCGTGGGAACAAGCTCCATGGTAATGGTCCTCGGTGCACTGTTGGACGAGGAGCGGGAACCTGCCCTGCTTTCCAATCTCCACGTCACTGTCTCCAGTCTTCATGAAGCACGTGAATACAATGAACTTGCCGTTGCGCTTGGTTCCTCCTTCCCGATCCATCTGGTGGCGGACACCGGCATGGGAAGACTCGGTTTTCTGGAAAACGAATTCGTAGCCGCCGCCACTCAAATAGCAACCATGCCAGGCCTGACTATTGAGGGCTTTGCCACGCACTTTCCCTCAGCGGACGAAGACCAAAAGTTTACGGAGAACCAGGCCAGGCGTTTCCTGGATATTTGCCGCCAGACCGGGCTTAAGCCCCCATGGATTCATCTCGCCAACAGCGCAGGTATCATCGGCTTTGGCAACGCAGGAGGAACCATGGTAAGGCCGGGCTTGATGCTCTACGGCATCCCGCCTGTGGCGGGGAGCAAATATGCCGACAGGCTCAATCCGGCACTTGAATGGAAATCCCGAATTACCCAGGTGCGCAAGCTGCCGGCTGGGTCGGGAATCAGTTACGGCCAGACATTTGTCACAACCCAGGAAACCAGGATCGCAACTATTGCTACAGGTTATGGCGATGGATATCCCCGCAGCCTTTCAGGTACAGCGGCAGAGGTCATCATTGCCGGACGGCGCTGCCCGCTCCTCGGCAAAATCACCATGGATATGATGATGGCCGATGTCAGCCATCTTGAAACTGCTCCTTCGCCCGGGGACACGGCCACTCTGATTGGGGGCGACAACGATGCCCCGGTTACCGTGGTGGAACTTGCGAAAAAGGCCGGCCTCATCCCATGGGAAATTCTGACTGGAATCTCACCGCGGGTGACACGCGTCATGATGAACGCTGCTAGGTAAAGGAAGTCGGGCCGGAATGAACATCATGCCCGGCATGTTGCAGAACTGTGTTTCTTCGGGTATTGCTCAGGCTGTATCCAGGACTTTTATGAGCAATCATTACCCGAAACAGCACCCATTGACACCAGTTCAGCTACAACTTATCCCTTAACGAAAGTGTTCCAAATAATTTTTAACGAGATCAGCGCGGCTGAAATATCCGGGCTCTCAACAATGGACCAGCTTGAACTTCTCAACCAGTTCAAGGTTCGTCATGAGGACCTTGAGAATATCCAGGGCAAAGACGGGCGTTTCGGCACCATTGAGAGAAAGGGTAAAAAACTCTATCGCTATCGTTCCAGGGATTACCGGATTTACTTTGAGGTAAGCAACAACAATGTGATTGTGCATCGTGTCCTCAACCGCAATACCTTCCAGGACTTCCTTTTCCGCTCCAAGCTTCCGGTTAACGAGGACGAGGCCCTTGGTGAATCAAAACACTTCTGGAGCCTGATCAAGGAGGGCGAGGAGGCCCAGCGGATTTAACCACCTTCAACATTCTATCTTATTCATGCCCCTCAACGATCTTTTCGAGGATGAGGCCGAGCGTTTGTCGCTCTTTCCCATTGCACGAAAGAAGATCTTCCTTGCCCATGCGGCAGTAACAGCACTGCCAAAATGTGCAGCGGATGCCATGGCAGAATACGCCTACGCAAGTTGTGATGATCACCAGGAATTCGAGGCTTTCATAACAACAATGAAGGAAACCCGCCGTTTGGCTGGAAAACTCATAGGTGCCAAGCCCTCTGAAATCGCCCTGCTCGGCCCAACTTCACTTGGGTTAAGCCTTTTCGCTAACGGCATCAGCTGGAACCCCGGTGACGAGGTCATCTGCTATCGCGATGATTACCCCGCTAATGTGTATCCGTGGCTGGACCTGCAGCGCAAAGGAGTGGTTGTTCGCTTCCTGGAACCAGAAGAGCCTGGCGCAATCACCCCGCAACTTGTCGCCTCGTCAATCACCGAAAAGACCCGGCTTGTCGCCTTGGCCAGTTGTCATTTCCTCACAGGTTACCGTATTGACATTGACGCCATCGGTAAGCTACTCGGGGAACGAGGCATTTTATTTTCCCTGGATGCAATCCAAACCTGTGGAGCTTTTCCCACCTCCGTGGAGCACGTTGATTTTCTCAGTGCTGATGCCCATAAATGGCTTCTGGGTCCAATGGCAATCGGCATTGTTTACGTGAAAGAGAAAAATTTTGACCTTCTGCGTCCCTCGCTGCTGGGTGCCTGGAACGTCAACTCGCCGGACTTTATCACCCAGCCGGAGATCAATTTCCACCCAACGGCTAGACGTTACGAGCCCGGAGTGCTCAATGCCTCCGGCATTGTCGGCTTCAATGCCGTGCTCCAATTACTCGATAATGTCGGCATCGAAACCATCTCCGCTCGGCTGCAGGAACTCAAAATCCATCTCCTTGAGGGCCTTGACGCGCTCGGCTGCGGCATCCTTGGTCCCAGCAACGGCAGGGAAAGTTCCTCTATCACAACGTTTAGCACACCAGCCGGGGATACTTCGTCAATCTTCAGGTATCTGGCCGAATCAGGCATTATCGCCTCGTGTCGGAAGGATCGATCTGGCAATGAATTCCTTCGATTTAGCCCCCATTTCTACAACTCTGAAGAGGAGATCACCCGGGCACTGGAAATTCTCTCTGCCGGAATGATCAGCAATACTTGACTCTACAGGAGGAACCGCGGAAATTAGGCACCCTTAGGATCACAACAAACCAGATGCCATGGCAGTAACACGACGCAATCACAAACCGGATGAAGACGAGAATCCCGACCCCGGGCTGGATATCTCCAAGATCAAGGATTGCATCAAGCTCATGGATGAACATGAGCTTACCGGCTTTGAACTTGAGCAGCAGGGTTTCAAGGTCAAACTCAAGAGAGGAGGCGTTGCCGCACCTGCACTCCCGCCAGCAGCCCCAGCGGACACTGCGCAGGAACCTGCCGCCGAAGCAATCACTGCCGAGACAACTGAGGAAATCACCGCACCAATGGTTGGCACCTTCTACAAGGCGTCCTCACCGGATTCCGATGCCTTCGTGAAAGTTGGAGATGCCGTTGATGAAGACACCACAGTCTGCATCATAGAGGCAATGAAAGTAATGAACGAAATAAAAGCGGAAAAAAGCGGGGTCATCCAGCGCATACTCATCGATGATGCATCCTCCGTGCAATTCGGACAGGGACTGTTCATTATCGCCTAACCCTCCGGGCACCAGATACCCACTGCATGTTCAAAAAGGTTCTTGTTGCCAACCGGGGCGAAATTGCACTGCGCATTATACGTGCGTGCAGGGAACTCGGAGTCCAGAGCGTCGCGGTTTATTCCGAGGCAGATGTTGATTCAATGCACGTTCAGCTTGCTGACGATGCCATTTGTATTGGTCCGGCCCCGAGCCGGGAGAGTTACCTGAAAGCTGACCGTATCATCAGTGCCGCCGAGATTGCCAACGTGGAGGCGATTCACCCGGGCTATGGTTTTCTTTCGGAGAACGCCCAGTTCGCGGAAATATGTGAGAGCTGCAAGATAAAGTTTATCGGCCCGTCCGCGGAAGTTATCACCCGCATGGGGGATAAGAACGAGGCACGTGCAACCGCGACAAAATACAAGGTTCCCATCACCCCGGGAAGCGAGGGAACCGTTGCAACTGTCAAAGAAGCCCGCAAAATTGCTGCTGAAATCGGTTATCCGGTCATGATCAAGGCGTCCGCGGGAGGCGGAGGAAAGGGTATGCGCCCCTGCTTCAATGAAGCAAACCTTGAAACAAGCTTCCATAATGCCCGCACTGAAGCGGACAGGAATTTTGGTAATGATGCGGTTTACATTGAGAAGCTCATTTTAAATCCTCATCACATTGAATTTCAGGTTGTTGCCGATTCCCATGGAAATGTGGTCCAACTCGGCGAACGCGACTGCTCACTGCAGCGGCGCAACCAGAAAATTATCGAGGAAGCACCTTCTCCGCTGCTTAATGCCAATAAGCGCCTGCGTAAAAGGATGGCTGAGGCATCAGTGAAACTGACCAAAGAGATCGGTTACGAAAACTGTGGGACGATTGAGTACCTGGTTGATGAAAGTGGCAACTTTTACTTCATGGAGATGAACACCAGGATTCAGGTCGAGCACCCGATCACCGAGGAAAATCACGGTTGCGACCTGATCAAGGAACAAATTCGTATTGCTGCAGGAGAAAAGCTCAGCGAACACGTGCTCAACAGTACGCCAAGGCATCACTCTATCGAATGCCGGATTAACGCTGAGGACCCGTATAACAACTTCACGCCAAGCCCGGGAAAAATCGATTTCTGGTTTCAGCCCGGCGGTCGTGGAATACGCGTGGATACCCACGTCTATTCCGGTTATGAAGTGCCTCCCCACTATGACTCCATGATTGCTAAGCTCATTGTCTCTGGGGCAACGCGTGAAATCGCAATATCACGCACCCAGCGTGCCCTGAATGAGTTTCTGATCAAGGGTATCAAGACGACTATCCCTTTCCAGGATGCCATTATCAAGAGCTCAGATTTTCGCAGTGGAGACTATAATATCGGCTGGGTCGAGGCCTTCCTCAATGACCTCAAGTAAGCGCAACATTCCGGAGTAGCGACCAGGTCCCCCTGCCCCCGAACGCTTAACCGAGCAATCCCAGCCTTGAAAATCTACGCTATTCTGGACCTGGGCTACCTTTCAGTGGAAAGCCTTGCCTCCACAGCAACTGAACTCTGTGCCGGAGGAGCACAATTGCTGCAATTGCGGGCAAAAAAGCACACTGAAGAGGAAATTTTGCAGATGGCAAAAGCAGTCCAGCCGATATGTGCCGGGCATGGAGTTCCCTTTATCGTGAACGATTATCCCCGCGTGGCCGCTATGACCAATGCCGACGGCATACACCTCGGGCAGGATGACGGAAACCTAGCGGATGCACGCCGTGATGCCGGCAACTGCAGGCTGGCAGGACGGTCCACTCATTCAATCCAGCAGGCTGAAAAGGCCCGGGATGAAGGGGCTGACTACATCGGATTCGGTCCGCTTTACGCAACAGCCACCAAACCAGGCAGGCTGGCAATTGGCCTGGGGGACGTCGCCGAAGTCCAACGCCGCCTATCAATACCTGTCTACTGCATTGGCGGCATTGACTTGCAGAACCTTGCCGAGGTGGTCTCCGCAGGAGCAGAAAATGTGGTCATTGTATCCAGCCTCTTGCAAAGCAACGACATCACATCTTACATCAAGAGTGCCGACAGAATTCTCACCGGTACAAACTGAAGCACCTATTCACATGCATCTTCTCGTAGCAGGAACTGTAGCCATCGACGACATCAAGACACCTTCCAGCAGCCGTAAAGGCCTCATGGGAGGATCAGCTGCCTACGCCGCAATGGCATCCAGCTTCTTCGCCCCAACGCGCATCGTTGGGATTATCGGGAAAGATTTCCCCGCAGAACACATCAATACGCTCAGGCAGCGGGAAATCTGCACGGAAGGGATCGAGCACAGTGAAGGTGAAAGCTTCTACTGGTCCGGTGAATATCATGACAACATGAATGAACGCACCACACATGAAGTGGCCGTTAACGTGCTTGACGCATATACCCCGGCGTTACCTGCCAGCTATCAGTCCTCGGAAATCATCGTGCTGGCCAATATGAGCCCAACGAACCAAATCGATGTTCTCAAACAATGCTCAACACCCCAGTTCGTGGTCGCGGACACCATGGACATCTGGATTCAGACAGAAGGGAAAGCCCTTGATGACCTGCTAACAAGGATTGACATGCTGGTAATCAACGAAAGTGAGGCCAAGCTGTTCACGCAAACCGGAAACCTGGTCCAGGCAGGCCGACAACTGCTGCAAGCAGGTCCCCGGTATGTCATCATCAAGACCGGTGAGCACGGCGCGCTGCTCTTTGGGCCGGATCAGGATTTTTTCCGTGTCGGTGCCTATCCACTGGACGTTGTAGAGGACCCCACCGGGGCCGGAGACGCCTTTCTTGGAGGCCTCGCCGGTTATCTGGCGCAAGAGGATAAACCCATCGACTTCTCGGTAATCAAGCGCTCACTCTCGCCGGCAACTGTCATGGCCAGCTTCACCTGTGAGGCTTTCAGCGTTGAGCGCCTTGCATCCATAGGGCGTGCCGACATTGACTTGCGGCTCAATGCCTACGCAGGATATACGCAACTCTAGCTGAAAAACCTGGAAATCCCCACTGGAATAAGCAACCTGAATGGCGTTCAGGATTGCACAAAAATAAGGGGCCGACCATTACCGCCCTTCAGGCCCACGGTGTGAGATCCTCCAGACGTAGGTATTGAATTGTTGTTCCTCAAGCCCGAAAAATTCACCAACCTTACGGAAGGCCAAGTCACCCATCCCCTCGGTAATCCTGACGCACTCCCCCATATCGGCTATTGCAAGTTTACGATGTCCGAAAATAACCGAGAAATCCCGATTGGCCTTCAATGCCTCACCGGCAAAACGCCGCAGGTCACCCTCATTCCTGATACGAAGCATATCACGGTCATAAAACCCTGCATCACTCCAAAATTCGGCTACCACCGCGCCTCCCTCCCGGGCAAGCAGCACCGCATCACTGAGGCTCTGCTTGGAATGATCGCGGTAATCTCGCAAGGGCCACCCGATGATGAGTGCAAAAAAGACCGGTAGAGCATAAGCCAAAAATCTTAAGCGCCTTGATTTCCACAGGACAGTCCAGCCCGCCGCCGCAAAAAGAACCACGAAGGGCAACAGAAAAATAACATACCAGAAATGCAGGGCGGTATCAGCAAGGACGGACGCCGAGAGCATCATTACAAGTGCCATGAAATTCCCCAGTAAAAGCGTGCGTGGAATACCGGAACGCCGAAAAACGAGCCCCCCAAAAAACACGATGACAACCATTGTCAGAAGACCGGGAACAAGGATCCACCATCTGGTAAACCAGAATTTCTCCAAGGCCGGGTTATGGGGATTGAGCGGATTATAATCAAAAGCAGGCATACCGAAGGCCAGGAACGAACCAATATCTATTACCTTGGCAATGCTCAGGTTACCACGAAGTGAATCAAGGTCAGCAATTGCAAACGCCATCTGCGGCAAGCAGGGCAGCATTAACTGCAGATACACCATGGCCGAAAGAATACTGGCCACAACCAGCCTGCCTGTCGCCGCCCGACGCCAGGTGCTACCGCGCGCCATGATAGCGCACAGAGCTGCGAGATTGGTTCCCAAGGCAAAATACAACGCACCGGAAAAGGCATACATATACAGGAACTGGCAACCCGCGAAACCCAGCCACCAGCGCCAACGGTTATTGCGCAGCGCTATTACAAGGCACAGCATGCCGAGAGTAACCAGCAGGATTACCATGGCATATGAACGCGCCTCGGTACTGTACCTAAGGTGCCATGGGTGCACGGTCAGCAGAAACGCGGCTGCAAGACCCACTGCAGGACTGAACAGAACGCGACCAAGCAAAGCGATTGCAACCACTGAGAGCAACCCGGCAATCAGGGAAGGATAACGTAACGCCCGTTCATTAACCAGACCATCCGAAGAACCATCCCCTGACCGCCATGCCTCATCAAACAAGCGAGCAACTACAGAATACAGGACCCCGTTATTCGCTTTGTTTTCCCAGAAGGTCTCCTCCCACCCCGCTCTCCGGAAAGTGACCTTACCCTGAGGGTCAGCCTTATCCTTGCCGTGGATGTATTGCTGGAAATTATATGCCTCGTCATTATAGAGACTCAAATCCATGCGGTTCCATCGCAGTCCTGCGGAAATCACAACCGCCAGCAATACCCAGATCCAGAAACGGCCCGCCCCTGATCCTGCGGCTCGTCCCGGCAAAGGTTCCACGTCCTGGCCGCACCACCAGCGCCTTGTCAACAGCAGCAACCCGGCAATCACCAGGTTGATGACCGCGGCCCAGTATATTCCGCTATAGACGAAATGATGAACCTTTATGGACTTGAAAATGACCCGTTCCCGCTCCTCCTTCGTGTCAAATTGACGCCCCTCACTCTCGATTCGCTCATCGGTGACTGCCCGTCGGTCAGGAACCGCGTCCCGCCATTCTCTGCCCGCGCACTGCAGGAAAACGCCAAGGGAAACCACGACAAGGAGCAGCAGAATACCGAACCGCCTCTCGACAAGAGTCCCACTCTTGAGAAAGAAATTTCTAAGCCCACCCAAGCGCACCCTATTACAATAGCATTACAACGCAGATGCGCGTGCAAAAAACTTCCGCTAATCAGTCTACTTACTGGAAACACCGGTCACAATATGCCCTTTTGCCATTGTCCTGACACTGTACAGGGAAGTGCGCGCAGTAATAAAAAGGGTGTCAAATTTTTCCCCACCGAAGCAAACATTCGCGGGATGTTCAGGAGTCGCAATTACTCCCAGCTTTTTACCATTGCCATCAAAGACATGTATTCCCCCGGCAGAGGTGGTGTAAATCCTGCCCTTGGTGTCGATGCACATTCCGTCACAACGAATATCAATGATGAATTCAGGGGCACCCAGCAGCCCAGTCTCGACAACCGCGTAAGCGCGAATCTTGCCGACCCTTCCTGTGTCAGCAATGTAGACACGCTTACCATCAGGGGAAAAAGCGATCCCGTTTGGCATATCAAAGGTCTTGCAGGCAACGCTCACATTGCCATCAGGACTCAATCGATAAACCCACTTTCCCTCAATTTCAGCCTTGCGGCCCCGCAACCCATAACTTGGATCGGTAAACCAGATGGTGCCATCCGGCCTGATGGCAAGATCATTGGGAGAATTAAAGCGCTTACCTTCAAACTTCTCTGCAAGCACCTTGATGGATCCCCCGCTAGTCGTGACAATCAGGTTACGACCGGCATGCTGGCAGGAAAGTAACTGCCCCTTGAGGTCAAGCAGGTTGCCATTGGACTGTTCCACCTTCCGCCACTCCCTCAGGCCGTTCTTGCTGCTCCACTCCATCTGCCTGCTGTTGGGAATATCGGAAAACACCAACCTGTTCTCCGGAGCCGGAAACCAAACCGGTCCCTCGGTAAATTTCATTCCTCCGCCAAGCTTCTCCGCCTTTGCTCCATCGGGGAGAATATCCGACAAATCAGCAAAACTATTGCTGAGAAGAGCAATGATAATAAATAAGGGTTTACACTTCATAATTACAATATTGCACAAAAAAGCCCCCATTTGGCAAGGGGACACACTTGAATACGAACAGTTACAGGGGCATGGTTATGATAGTTCTGGTTCACCCCCCTCATCCCCCATCCCGATCATGTCCCCCCTGCGACTGACCCTCCCTGCGTTACTTCTTTTGATAGCCTCCGGCTTCTCCAAGGACTACCTGCCGCCCGGCGGTGGCTGGGATTACCTCTTTGAGGGTAATGCCGCAGCAAGCAGTGCCACCGAGGCCCTGGATGGCACCTGGGACCACAACAACAACTCTGATCACTGGGACGGCACAGCCCCTGGCACCGGCAACCCCGGCGGTATTACCGCGGTTCCCGTTGCCGGCGAACCCGGCAACCGCGCACTGCTGATGGTGGATGCGGTCACCACCTCCGGCACCAACAACAACCGGCGCTTTGCCCTGACCCACGACCTTGCCTCCGGCGAGGGTGTTGCCGCTGACTTCCTCGATGACGGAGCAACCATCGCCTTCCGCCTGCGCCTGCCGAGAAGCGCCGGTGACCTGCCGAGTGCCCCTGATGGCCTCGACCCGCACAGCGGCGCCAAGGGCATGGTCAACCTGCGTGGTTCGGGTGGTCGCATCAGCTTTGCCCTCGGCATGGCCGGCACTGACAGCAGCTACCAGCAGGACGGCATGCTCATCAGTGATGACAACGCCACCTTCTTCCGCGCCCTTGACCCGACTGCCTGGAATGAGTTCTGGGTAACCACCGAGCAAAACGCTGTGGATGCCTCCCTCTATGACCTCAGGGTCT
>Ga0315316_10001113_pt1 | contig 18531 bp, 18 predicted proteins | sample M160m3416metaG_FD_203702 | JGI IMG/M metagenome (GOLD analysis project Ga0315316, IMG submission 203702) | Ammonia-oxidizing marine archaeal communities from Monterey Bay, California, United States - M1 60m 3416 | ecosystem: Environmental > Aquatic > Marine > Intertidal zone | place: USA... | reverse complement strand
CAAAGAACGCAGTCAATACAATTGGCATGGTGTTCATTATCATGGGTCTCATGAGTGTACAATGGGTACTTTGGGGTTATTCACTTGCATTCGGAGGAGTAGACAGTGACGCAAACTTATTCATGGGTAACCTTGACTATGTTGGCTTTAACCAAGTTTCACACTGGGCACCATTAGGTGCTCCAAGTCCATGTGAAGATACTTGGGCACACTATTACCAAATGCAAACGATGAAGGAAGGAGATGTATGTAGTGATACTTGGCCAGGAACTGTTCCTCACCAACTATTTGCTATGTTCCAAGCAACCTTCGCAATCATCACACCAGCACTAATTGTTGGTGGTTTAGTTGACCGTATGAAATTCAGTGCTATTGTAGTCTTTGTTCTCTTATGGGGAACATTCGTCTATGACCCAATTTGTCATTGGGTATGGGGCGGTGGCTACATCGGCGGTGGAAGTCTAGACTTCAATCCAGACCTCTCACCATCGTATGCACTTGACTTCGCTGGCGGAACTGTGGTTCACATTTCATCAGGATTTACAGCACTTGCAGGCGCCCTAGTCCTCGGAAGAAGATTAGGATATGGCAAAGTTCCAATGGAGCCACACAATGTACCTATGGTAGTTCTCGGTGCATCAATTCTATGGTTCGGTTGGTTCGGCTTTAACGCAGGAAGTGAAGTAATGGTAGATGGAATCACTGTAAGCGCATGGACAGTCACAAATACTGCCACAGGTATGGCAACTATTACGTGGTTGTTGATGTCATGGGCGCACACCGGCAAACCTAGTATAGTAGGTGCCGCAACAGGAGCCGTAGCAGGCTTAGTCGCAATCACACCAGCATCTGGTTGGGTTGGACCAATGGCTGCAATAATTATCGGTATTGCTGCAGGTACAGTTTGTTATGGATGTGTTGCATTCAAGAACGCTCGAAAATGGGACGATGCCCTCGATGTATGGGGAGTCCACGGTATGGGTGGTTTAACAGGTGCTATCTTAACTGGTACACTAGCTAGCCCTCACATTTGGGACACAGGCGATGGTATTGGCGCATGGACTGGCACACCAGAAGGTTATGAACAACAAGCAATTTCAATAGTTGCTGCAGGAATGTCAATTGCATATGCATTTGGTATATCCATTATAATCTTCAAGATTATGGATGCAGTATGGCCTGGAGGAATCAGAGTCACTCCAAAAGAGGAGGAAATTGGACTCGATCTCTCACAAAACGGTGAAAGAGCATACGTAAACGAATAGAAAAAAACTTTTCTTTTTTTCTTTTTTTAAATTTACCAAACAGCGGATGCTAAACTAACTTTTATTGTACAATGAAAAATTCATCTCATGTTTATTTCATCTCAAGATCTGGAAAAAATCTATCAAGATGATTCAGTCCTAATTTTAGATGCACGTTCCTACAAGGATTATTCTAAAGGACACATTCCTGGCTCTGTCAGTTTAGATTTATTCTCATTTCATTGGGCTGATACCTCTCAAAAAGGATTAGTGAGTTTTGGTGAACATATGAGAAAGATTCTCTCATATGCAGGAATTGATGAAAATAAAAAAATCATCTTTTATGATGATGTATCTGGAATGCTTGCAGCTAGAGGCGTATGGATGTGTCTATACTTTTCACATCCAGATGTTCAAATGCTAGATGGCGGCATATCAAAATGGACTAAAGAAAATCTTCCCACTCAAACAGAATCTACTATCTACAAGCCATCAAATCTTACTACGCCACTTGATCCTTCGATAATAATTGGATTTGAAGAATTAAATGCAAATATCGGTAAAGTCACTATACTTGATGCTCGTTCTCCTGATGAATTTGATGGAACTATACCTAGAGCAGCACGTGGTGGTCATATCCCAACTGCAAAAAATATAGACTGGAATAACAATCTTGATGATTCTGGAAAACTAAAATCTGACTCTGAATTAGAATCCATTTATCAATTGGATAGAGAATCCCAAATTGTAACTTACTGTCAAGGCGCATATCGTGCTGCTAACAGCTACCTATCTTTGAAAAAGATTGGATTCAAAAATGTCAAGGTTTACTTGGGCTCTTGGGGCGAATGGGGAAATAATCTAAAACTTCCTATAGAAAAATAAATAGTAATTATTTTCTATTCCACTTGAATTGGTTGTAGAACATTTCTGGAACTACTTGTTTGAATGGTTCTGAACCACCATCATACCATTTTGTGAAAAATTCGTACAAGTGAAGCCTTAGAGACTGGATGTAGACAATTAATCCCTCAATCATCATGATTCCGATGTTTCCGCCAATGAGTAATACTAGTGCACTTGGAGATTCTGCACCACCTAATGATGCAAATGAATTATTTACCGTAAGTAGTAGCGCCGCATGCACAAGCAGCATGATTCCGAGTCGAGCATAACTGATTGTATGTGCAAGACACTCGACACTCTTTCCAAGTAAAACTTCCATGAAGACGTTTGCTGGACTTCCACCTTCTTCTGGATGTGCTTTGATATGTTTTAATCCGCCAATCATCATTACTACAATTGATGCAATAACTATGATTCCTGCAATTCTTGTAATAATCCAAACTTGTGCCCAATCACCAAGGAAAATTGTAACCCATGGAACTGCCTCTGTATGTATTTTTGAATACATGTTCATTACATCATAACCTGAACCAATTGCACACATCATAATTACGACAATTCCTCCGTAAAGTGTAACATTTGGAATTGCTTCTGTAATCATAGTGGTTTTGTGTCCATCCTGATACAATTTTTTGATGTGTAACGCGAACGCCCAAAGAATGTGAATTATTCCCAAAAATAATGAAACCTTTAGAATCATAATTACCTGGTCAAAGTCTAATTCTGCAACGCTAATTGCTCCAACTAGCCACGAAACTGAATGTAATGCACCGCCTTCTTCTAAGATTCCTTCAAATGGTTGAATATGATCAATATGGAATCCAAACATCTCTCCGGTTCCAACGCCCGCTATCGCAGCAGATGCCCCAGAAATTGCAATTAACATTCCCCATCTAGAAAGATTTCCTTGTCCTTTCAATTTGAAGACTAGACCTAATCCCATTAGTAACAAACCATGACCCAAGTCTGCAAACATTAATCCATAAAATATTGGCCACATCAATGCAATCATTGGTGTTGGATCTGATTCACCTTTCTTTGGAATTCCTTGACTTTGTGTGATTACCTCAAATGTCCTAACAAAAATTTTGTTATCAAATAGTGTTGGTTTCTTTTTCACTAATTCTGGATCAGAGACATCTTCTACAACAGACATCCATTTTCCTGTGGTATCTTTGAATTTCTTTTCCATCTTTTTTGGAATATATCCTTGAATAACTGCAAAGTTTTTTGTTCCACCAGGTTTTCTTAATAATTCTAAAATATCTTTTGCAACTTGCGCTCTCTCGTGCAAAGTTAGTATATCTCCTCTAATCTTTGATGTCATCTTTGCAAGTTCTTTTGTGACTTTTTTGTGCTTTTCTTCAAATTCTTTAATCTTTAATTCCGCAGTTGCATATGCCTTAGTTGGAACTTGTTCTACTCCTTCTGGAATAGAAAATGGATTTGCGTTAAAACTACGCATTACTTTGAGAATTTTCTCCAAGTTTGCAACATCTGCAATAACTATCAATGCAGATTCTTCTTTTGTATTCAAATCATATTGATTAATTGTAACATTATCTAACGTTCTTCTAATCTCATCAATGTCTTTTGTCTGAACAATGAACAGGTTTGTGTAAAATTGCTTCATCTGTCCAAATCCGGTGAGATCTATGTTTAGCTTCTTTACTACTTCTAATGCCTCTTTTAGGGTTGTAAAATCATTGATCTCTTTTTTGTATTCTTCCTGCTCTTTGAGTAACTTAGCAGGAGCATCGATAATCCCTGATCTCTTTTTTGTAACGTCTTCTACCATTTCTTCTAGCTCGTCTAGTTCTTGATTCTGTTTTTTGAAGACCGTCCCTTTGAACAAGATTTCCATCATTCCTACTTCCCTTGGAATTCCTAATCCTTTGATGACTTCGTCAATTTCTTGAAACGTCTGTTGGGCTTTAAGCAGAATATCATCAACTTCAGGTGTGACTGTCTCTGATGTGGAGTCTATTTTATGAAACCACTCGAATTCTGTTAATCTAGAAACAATTTGTGGTGTCTCCGATCTTGGTAAAATGACGGTTCCAATTTTTAAATCTGCCACTACCAAGATACGGAAACGCCATGTCTGTGTTTTTAATATCTTTCCAAACGATCATTATACTAAACATTCAAATTCAATTCGAAAAAACGATTTTCATTGCCATCAAACTCTGCTTTAGAATCCACAATCGATCAGGTTTTAGAGCGTAATTCATCAGAATTCTCTAAAAGTCTAAAAAACTCACTTGCAGATGCTCAGAGCACTCTCTCTGATTCATTGTCTATGCTTGAAGAAGAATATGAAAAGATCATCTCTGATGGTAAAAAAGAAGCAGATAAAATTGAAAAACAGATCGTTGGAAGTGCAGATCTGGAGGCTAGAAACAAATCACTTCTAATTGTACAGGAATCTGCTGATAAGGTCTTAGAAAAAGCAAAAGAAAAGATCGTAAATATGGAACGAAATTCTGAATATTCAAATTTAATTACAAAATTACTTACTGAAGCAACTTCCGCACTAGATACTAGTGATATTATAGTTTACACAAATTCTAAAGACAAAGATGTAGTTCAGTCTGCTGTGTCAAATATTTCTGGTGCAGAACTATCAAGTGATTTGATTGATTGTATGGGTGGAGTCAAAGTAACATCAAAAGATGGATCTATGAGCTTTGATAATACCATTGATGCAAGAATTGAATTGTTGAAACCTTTAATTAGAAAAGATATTGCAGCACAATTTAACTTAGGTAATTGATATGGTAGCACAAGGAAAAATTGTTTGGATTAGTGGACCCGCAGTAAGAGCTGACGGCATGGCAGATGCAAAAATGTATGAGACCGTATCTGTTGGAGAAGCAAAATTAATTGGTGAAGTAATTCGTCTGACAGGCGATGTAGCATTTATTCAAGTTTATGAATCAACAAGTGGTCTAAAACCTGGCGAACCCGTCATTGGTACTGGAAATCCTCTTAGTGTTTTTCTAGGACCTGGAATTATTGGCCAAATCTATGATGGAATTCAAAGACCACTAAAAGACCTAGCCGCAAAATCAGGCTCATTCATTGGTAGGGGCATTACAACCACTCCTGTTGATATGACAAAAGAATATCACTTTTCTCCAACAGTAAAAGTTGGTGATGAAGTTGAAGCAGGAAATATTATTGGAATTGTTCCAGAATCGTCATTAATTGAACATAAAATTTTAGTTCCACCAGATCACAAAGGCGGAAAAATTACAAAAATTGTTTCAGAAGGAGATTATGATTTAGATACAGAAATTGCAACTGTAGAAAAAGATGGTCAATCATCGCCACTAATGATGTGGCATAAATGGCCTGTAAGACAACCACGACCATATCTCAAAAGATATGATCCAACTGTACCACTTCTTACTGGTCAAAGAGTTATCGACACATTTTTCCCATTAGCAAAAGGCGGTACTGGTTCTATTCCGGGAGCATTTGGTACTGGTAAAACTGTAACACTACATCAAATTGCAAAATGGGCAGACTCTCAGGTTGTAGTCTACATTGGATGTGGTGAAAGAGGTAACGAGATGACTGAAGTACTAGTTGAATTTCCAGAACTCAAAGATCCACGAACTGGAAAACCACTTATGGACAGAACAGTACTTGTTGCAAACACAAGTAACATGCCAGTAGCAGCAAGAGAAGCAAGTATCTACACTGGTGTAACAATTGCAGAATATTATCGTGATATGGGTTATGACGTTGTACTTGTAGCAGACTCTACAAGCAGATGGGCAGAAGCACTTCGTGAAATGTCAGGAAGATTAGAAGAAATGCCTGCAGAAGAAGGTTATCCATCATATCTTGCATCAAGGTTAGCAGAATTTTATGAAAGAGCAGGACGTGTTCAAGCAAAAGGTTCTCCTGAAAGAGATGGCTCTGTATCTCTAGTTGGTGCAGTATCTCCATCTGGCGGTGATTTTACAGAACCAGTTACAACACATACAATGAGATTTATCAAAACATTCTGGGCATTAGATGCCAAATTAGCATATTCAAGGCATTATCCATCAATCAACTGGATGAACTCTTACTCTGGATATTTGGCCGATATTTCAAAATGGTGGTCAGAAAATATCAGTAAAGATTGGTTGGACATAAGAAGTCAAACATATGGCATCTTACAAAGAGAAGATACTCTAAAAGAAATTGTTCAACTTTTAGGACCTGAAGCACTTCCAGATGAAGAAAAATTAATTCTAGAAGTTGCAAGAATGATTAAGATTGGAATCTTACAACAAAACTCCTTTGATGATGTTGATACCTATTGCAGTCCTGAAAAACAATTTAAATTAATGAAATTACAAGTTGACTTTTACAATCAAGGTCAGCAAGCACTCAAAGATGGTGCATCACTAGCTGATATTCGTTCTATGGACGTAATTTCATTATTACTCAAAGCAAGAATGGATGTCAAAGATGACGAGATGAATAAATTAGATAAACTTTCAACTGATATGGTAGAACAATTCAAAACTGTTACAGGAATAAAGGTTCAAAATTGACAACTCAAGGTGGAGTTCAATACAGCAAAATTGCTGAAATTAAAGGGCCACTTGTAATAGTCGACGGTGTTGAAAATGCAGCATTTGATGAACTAGTAGAAATTGAAACAACTGAAGGTGAAAGACGTTTAGGTAAAGTCTTAGAGGTTGGAAACGGAAAAGCAGTTGTACAAGTTTTTGAAGGAACAACAGGTCTTTCTGTATCTGGAACAAATGCAAAATTTGTCGGCAAAGTTATGGAAATGCCAGTATCTGAACAAGTACTCGGTAGAGTTTTTGATGGTCTAGGAAGAGCAAAAGATGGTCTTCCAGAACCAGTTGCAACATCATTTTTAGATATTAACGGTGCACCAATGAATCCTGAACAAAGAGAATACCCAAAAGATTTCATTCAAACAGGCGTTTCTGTAATTGATGGAATGCTTACTCTAGTACGTGGACAAAAACTTCCAATATTTTCAGGCTCTGGTATGTCACACAATATATTGGCTGCACAAATTGCACGTCAAGCAGCAATTGTTGGAACAAAAGATGAGTTTGCTGTAGTCTTTGCAGCAATTGGTGTACAATACAGTGAAGCAGAATATTTCAAAAGAAGTTTAGAAGAATCTGGTGCATTAAAAAGAAGTGTACTATTTTTGAACCTTGCAGATGATCCTGCAATTGAGAGAATCATTACACCTAGAGTAGCATTGACTGTAGCAGAATATCTTGCATATGATTTAGGAATGCACGTATTGGTAATCCTAACTGACATGACAAACTATGCTGAAGCACTTCGTGAGATTAGTGCAGCAAGAGAAGAGGTACCGGGAAGAAAAGGATATCCAGGTTATCTTTATACTGACCTTTCTACAATCTATGAAAGAGCAGGTCGACTTAAAGGCAGAAAAGGAAGTGTAACTCAAATGCCAATTTTAACAATGCCATCTGATGATATCACACATCCAATTCCAGACCTTACTGGATACATTACAGAAGGACAACTTGTACTTGGGCGAGACTTATTCAGGCAAGGAGTTTATCCACCTATCAATATCTTGATGAGTCTTAGTAGAATCATGAAAGATGGAATTGGTGAAGGAAGTACTCGTGCTGATCATCAAGAAATATCTAACCAAAATTATGATGCATATTCTCGTGCTCAAGAAGTTAGAGCACTTGCAGGAATCGTGGGAAAAGCAGGACTCACGCCTATTGATCTTAATTACATGAACTTTGGTGATGAATTTGAAAAGAAATTCTTGTCACAAGCAGTTGATGAAGATAGAACCATTGAAGAAACATTAGGATTACAATGGAACTGTGTCTCAAAACTTCCAAAGAATGAATTAACCAAAGTCAAAGACAAATACGTTGAGCAATATTACAAGGAATAATTATAATGTCTTTTGGACAAAACGTCACAGCAACAAAGATTGAGTTATTCAAATACAAACGTTCTAGCCAAGTTGCATCAATGGTACAAAAAATTCTAGATGACAAACGCAAAGTTTTACTAAAAAATATCGAAGAAATGATTACTGAAGCACAAAAAACTAGAGGTGGAATTTGGGAACCTTTACAGGAAATTTACCAATCAGTTAACGAATCATATCTATCTCTAGGAGTAGGAACAGTTGATTCTGTAGCACAATCAACACCTGGTGTAATGGAAGTAGATTCTGATGTAAAACGTGTAGTTGATGTAACAATTCCTGTGTTAAGCGTTACTGAAAAAGATACAAAATCAATTCCATATGGATTTGCAGATACTAATGCATCTATTGACCGTGGTGCAAAACTAATCAAAGCTTTACTCCCAAAAATTTGTAAGGCTGCTGAATATGAAAATTCAATTTTTAGTCTTGCAAAAGCACTTGAAAAGACGCAAAAACTACTAAACGCTTTGGAAAATGTCATCATTCCTCAATACAAACAAAGAGTTCGATTTATACTAGCAACATTAGAAGAAAGAGAAAGAGAAGAATTCGCAAGGTTAAAAAAAGTGAAAGCTTCAATGGAGAAAAGACAGTAAATGCCAAAAGATGAAATTAAAAGATTACTTGAAAATTCTAAAAAAACTTTAGATCAAGAATATGAAAATTCTGCAAAAACAATTAAAGATCAATTAAAATCTGCAAAAAAGAAAACTCTAGATCAGATCTAATAAAATTAGGTGTTGGTTTAAATATGGTCTCCAGATTTCAAAAATTGAAAATGAAACCACTCTCAATTTTACTACTTGCGACTCTTGTAGTTTCTGTATCAGGTTTAGGTACTGTTGCATTTGCAGAAGAAGCATCGCCAGCAGCAGGATTGTCCGATGGATCAAAACTAATCGGTGCAGGACTTGCATTCGGACTTGCAGCAATGGGTGCAGGAATTGGTTTAGGTTATGTCGGTTCTGCAGGTTTAGCAGTAATTACTGAAAATCCAGCATTACAGTCTAAAGTGTTCATCTTTATCGGAATGGTAGAATCAATTGCTATCTATGGTATTGTAATGATGTTCATCATATTAGGACAATAATCAACAGAGAAATTTTTTAAATTTTTTATTAATATCTGATCGCTATTTATTGAATTTTTTTCCAAACAAACCATATGTTGAAACATATTTTTAAATTTTTCAAAGAAGATCATTCCTATAAGCATCTAGTGGATCCTCGAAGTGATGTTTTCACTTTCCAAATCTTCCCGAGTTGGGATTGGTGTATTTGGAGGGATACTTTTGCTATTTACTGTCTTTTCACCAACTGATGTCTTTGCAGAAGAAGGAAGTTCTGGTGGGACAGATCTAACAAAACCAATCTTAGCCTTGGCAGCTGCAATTGCTATAGCTGGCGGGCTCATAGGTACTGGTAATGCACAACAAGGAATTGGTGCAGCTGGTATGGGAATTATAGCTGAAAAACCAGAGAAATTTGGCCAGGTCTTATTCTTCTTTGTTATTCCAGAAACACTCTGGATTATTGGATTTGTTTTAGGAATTATTCTCTTACTAGATATCTTGTAGGAGAAATTTATGAGTATAGAGCCTTTCATACAAGAAATAGAAAGTAGAAAAAAAAGTGATATGAGTACATTAGAAAAAGAACTAAATGAAAAAAAATCTGAGATTAAAAACAAAAAAAATACCGTAATTCAAGAACTAAAAGATAATTATGAAAAAGAAGCAAAATTAAGATCTGAAAGAGAAGCAGCTCGAATTCTTGAAGGAGGAAAATTAGAAGCTAAGAAGATCGTATTTGATGCAATCAATAAAAATCTAGATTCAACGTTTGAAATTATAAAAAAAGATCTTGGGAAATACACACAAAATTCAGAATACAAAAATATTTTAGAACAGATGATCAAGACTTCTAAAAATGCTCTAGGCAAAAACATCACAATTCATTTTAAAGAGGAAGATAAATCACTCTTCAATGATTCTGAGGTCACACTCGGTTCTACAATTCAAACATTAGGAGGAATTGTTGCTGAAAATAGCGATGGTACAAAAGAACTTGATTTAACTTTTGAAGAATTATTACGAAATAATGAAGATGAGATCAAAACTTCAATTCTTGAGGAGATCCTATAATGGGTACCTCACAATATTCATCTTCATTTGGACGACTACAATCAATATCAATTAATTTTTTATCTCAAGATATCTTACAAAATCTTCTCAAGGCAAATGATATCAATGATATGACAAAGCAATTAGAATCTACATGGTATGGTCAAGAGATCAAAAAAGCAGCATCAATGTATGGTGGTGCAGAACTTTTAGAAGTAGCTTTCAATCGTCACCTTGTTGAGACAAACAAAATTATCTTAGAAGCAGTTCCATTTAGTGGAAAAAATGCAGTAAGAACTTTTCTTTCAAAATGGGATCTATACAATATTGAGTTGATTCTTTCTTCAAAAATGATGGGAAGAACAATTACTGAAACTGAATCACTATTAGTTTCTAGTAGAAATGTCCCTGCAGGAATTGAGGCAGGAGTAATTCCTCATGATGAAATCAAAATCATTCTCTCTGAAACAAGTGTTGAAGGAGTTGTAAGCAAGCTTGCAAAATATGATTATGGTGTGATACTGATGAAGTATCTAGATGATTACCAAAAGACAGGTGATCTAGGACCAATGATGTCTGCGATACATGAAGCATATTATCAAAAACTCTTAGAATCTCTAAAATTTTTCCAAGGAGATGAAGGTGTCATTAGAGAATTGATTCGTGCAGAAATCGATAAGAAAAACATTCTAAATTTACTAAAAGCAAAAGAGTCAAACGTAGGCAAAGAAATTTTATCTGAACATCTAATAGACATAGGACGAATACCTGCAAAAGAATTACTTGATATTTACGAAACTAAAGATGTTGTAGAAATTATAGGAAGAATCGAATCATACTACAAACTAAACGAAGCACTTGAACAATACAAAACAGAAAATAGTTTGATAATTTTTGAAATAGAGCTTACAAAACTAATCAACACAAACTATGTTAAAAAATTAAGAAACATAGCATTATCGATAGGTACAATTTTCTATTTCATTTTTCGTGCTGAATATGAATATGAAAATCTAAAAAGAATAACGTATGGAAAACGTTATGATTTATCACTAGATAAAATTAAGGAGATGCTTTTGATATGAGCGAACAACTATCAAAACAAATTTCAGATAATGCTGGTAAATTGGCAATAGTTGGAGATCGTGAACTTGTTATCGGTTACCGTCTAATTGGAATTGATGATACTTTCATTGTAGATAGTGGTGAAGCAAGTAAAAAAATTCAAGAACTTTATTCATCTGGAGAATTTGGTTTGATCATAGCAAGTGATTCTGTCCGTTCAAGTCTTCCTATTACATTTTTATCAAGCATCGAAGAATCAATTGAACCATTAGTATTGTTTATGCCATCTCAAAAAGAAAATAAAGAAGAAGAGTCAATCGCTGCATTAGCAAAGCGAGTACTCGGGATTAAGATTGAGGTAAGTTGATGAAATCTTGGTAGATCCAACTGTTGCAAGGATTTCTGGTCCTGTTGTAGTCGCAAAAGATCTCGATCGCGCTCAGCTTTTTGATATCGTGCGGATTGGTGAAATGGGTCTTGTTGGTGAAATTATTCGTCTAGAAGGAAATAGTGCGATGATTCAAGTTTATGAAGATACAACTGGTCTTAAACCAGGAGAGAAAGTTGTCAATACGAATAAACCACTTTCATTACAATTAGGTCCTGGTTTACTGACCTCCATTTATGATGGTATTCAAAGACCATTAGATGTATTACAAAAAGAAAGTGGAGATTTCATTAGTAGAGGAAAAGTTATCCCTGCATTAGATCAGACAAAAAAATGGGAATTCATTCCAATTAAGAAGAATGGTGATCAAGTTGAACCTGGTGACATCATTGGTGAAGTTCAAGAAACACCATTAATTAAACACAAAATTATGATTCCACATAACATTTCTGGAACTCTTGCAGACATATCGGAAGGACAATTCAATGTGAATGAAAATGTTGCATCTGTAAAGAATGGAAAAACAACAGACATTGGATTATCAAGTTGGTGGACTGTCAGAATTCCAAGACCAGTACTTCGAAAACTTCCACCAGAAGAACCACTACTTACAGGTCAACGAGTAATAGACACATTTTTCCCGGTTGCTAAAGGTGGAACTGCTGCAATCCCTGGTCCTTTTGGAAGTGGAAAGACAGTTACTCAACAACAACTTGCAAAATGGGCAGATAGTGAAGTAATTGTTTATGTTGGTTGTGGAGAAAGAGGAAATGAAATGTGTGATGTTCTTTCATCATTTCCAAAATTAGAAGATCCAAAAACAAAGAGACCACTAATGGAACGAACTATACTAGTTGCAAATACAAGTAACATGCCAGTAGCAGCAAGAGAAGCAAGTGTATACACTGGAATTACAATGGGTGAATATTATCGTGACATGGGTTACGGTGTTGCATTAATGGCTGATAGTACTTCGCGATGGGCAGAAGCATTGAGAGAAATATCGGGTAGGTTAGAAGAAATGCCTGGAGAAGAAGGGTATCCTGCATATCTAGGAAGAAGATTAGCTGAATTTTATGAGCGTGGAGGAAAAAGTATTGTTATTTCTCCTGAAAAACGTCAAGGTTCTTTATCTCTAGTAGGCGCTGTTTCACCACCTGGTGGAGACTTTTCTGAACCTGTTTCACAAAATACATTGAGGGTAACACGTGTATTTTGGGGACTTGATGCTAGTCTTGCATCCAGAAGACATTTTCCATCAATTAATTGGTTAACTAGCTATTCATTGTATGTTGATGATTTAGCTGATTGGTACAGAACAAATGTTTCAAAGGAATGGATAGATAATAGAACCACCGCACTTGATATTTTACAAAAAGAATCTGAACTACAAGAAATTGTGCAGTTGGTTGGTTATGATGCACTGCCTGAACCAGAAAAAGGCATTTTAGATACTGCTCGTTCAATTAGAGAAGATTATTTACAACAAAACTCTTTTGATGAAGTCGATACTTACACGTCAATTAAAAAACAATCAGAAATGTTATCTACCATCATAGAATTTGGTAAAAAAGCAGATGAAAGTATAAAGAAAGGAATTACTGCAGCAAAAATCAGCTCACTTGAATCTAGAAAAATGATTCCAAAAATGAAATGGACAAAAGAAGATGAGCTTGAACAATTACTTGATAATATTAAATCTACTATGAAAAATGAATTCGACAGTCTGTCCGTGGAGGCTTCTGGCAATGACTAATGTTTCATTCAAATCACTTGACAAAGTGGCAGGACCATTAATCTTTGTAAAAGGTGTTGATGACGCAGCATATGGTGAGATGGTGGAAATCAAACTCCCCAATGGTGAAAGAAGACAAGGTCAAGTGCTAGATACTAGTCAAGGACTAGCTATTGTTCAGGTATTTGGTCAAACACTTGGTTTAACAACTACTGGTACTTCAACAACTTTTCTTGGAGAAACAGCAACACTGGCAGTATCTGATGAAATGCTTGGACGAGTCTTTGATGGACTTGGAAATCCAAGAGATAATGGTCCGAAGATTATCTCTAAAGAAAAATATGATCTTGTAGGTTCTGGAATAAATCCATATTCTAGAGAGGAACCATCTGAATTTATCCAAACTGGAGTATCAAATATTGATGGAATGAATACTCTGGTACGTGGACAAAAACTTCCAATAATGTCTGCATCTGGATTACCGCATAATCTTCTTGCATCACAAATTGCAAGACAAGCAAAAGTTCTTGGAACAGAAGAAAACTTTTCTGTAGTCTTTGCAGCAATAGGAATCACTAGTGAGGAATCAAACTTTTTCATAAAACAATTCGAAGAAAGTGGTGCACTAGAAAGAACTGTTTTGTTTCTAAATCTTTCATCTGATCCCTCAATGGAAAGAATTCTTACTCCAAGATTGGCATTGACTACAGCTGAATATCTTGCATATGAAAAAGAGATGCATGTTCTTGTAATTTTGACTGATATGACAAATTATTGTGAAGCATTAAGAGAAATCTCTGCAGCTAGAGAAGAAGTACCAGGTAGAAGAGGATATCCAGGTTATCTATACACAGATTTAGCTTCAATTTATGAACGTGCAGGAAAAATTAAGGGCAGAAAAGGTTCTGTTACACAACTACCAATTCTAACAATGCCTGCTGATGATATCACACATCCAATTCCAGACCTCACTGGATACATTACAGAAGGACAAATAGTAATGAGCAGAGAATTGCATAGAAATAATGTTCAACCACCAGTAGATGTTTTAACAAGTTTATCGCGACTCATGAATCAAGGTATCGGTGAAGGACGAACAAGAGAAGATCACAGACAACTTGCAGATCAACTTTATTCTGCTTATGCACAAGGAAAAGATGCTCGTGCATTAGCTGCTATTGTAGGTGAGGGTGCACTAAGTGATCTAGATAGAAAATTTCTTGATGTAGCAAATAACTTTGAACAGAAATTTGTCAATCAAGGACTAAATGAAAACCGTCCAATTGAACAAACACTTGCATTAGGATGGGAATTACTAAGTGATCTAGACGAATCTGATCTTACTAGAATCAAACCCGAATTCATTTCGAAATATGCAAAATCTGACACACAGTGGTGGAAAAAATCACATGACAGGAGGTAATTAAAATTCCATCAGGTTCGGATATACGTCCTACACGACTAGAATATCTCCGTGCAAAAAGACGAATCAAAATTGCAGAGAAAGGATTGAAACTATTAAAATTAAAACGTCAAGCATTAATTTTAGAATTTTTCAATATCAGTAAAGCATCATCACGATTAAGAAGCGAATTACAATCTGAATTGAAAAAAGGCTATCAAAGTATTAGAATGGCAGAAATGCTTGATGGAGAAATGAGACTAGAAAATGAGGCAATGAAGATACCTCAACTAAAAAAATTACTTATAATGCCAAAAAATGTCATGGGAGTTAGTATTCCAAAATTAGAAGGAGGAACAAGAGAACAAGCTCTTACAGAATACCTCTTAGAGATTCCAGTATCAATTAGCGAAGCTATGAAAGCATTTCAGGAAGTCCACAAAATTGTATTAGATGTAGCAGAAAAGGAAACAACGTTACGTAAACTTCTTTATGAAATTGACAAAACAAAGAGAAAGGCTAATGCAATTGAAAATGTATTCATTCCTAATTTACAATCTGCAGTTAAATTCATTACTTTCAGATTAGAGGAAATGGAACGCGATACTTTCACAATGCTCAAGACTGTAAAACGAAAAATGGGTGAAAGAGAAAAAGAGGAGGAAAAAATAATTGCAGACTGATTTTGTAAATTCACAACAGAAAAAATTCTACTACATCAAAGTAATAATTAAAATGGGAAACATTGGAATTGCACTAGGATTGGGACTCTTTTTCGCAAAGGACTTCATTGGAGGATTATAATGTTAGAAAATCAAGAAAATTATTTACAATCACTGAAAAAAATCAAAGAGGTAGAAGAAAAAGCACAAAAAGAAATCGAAGATTACAGAAAAAAAATTGAATCTGAAATTAATCAATTACAATCTGATTTAGAAAGTGCTATTACATCTGCAAAACAACAAGGTGAAGAACTGGTTGATTCCAGCATAGAAACTGCAAGAACTGATGCATCTTCTAAAACAAATACTCTGATTGAAGATGCAAAGGCAAAATCTGAAAATATTATCTCAGAAATTCATGTACAGGATAACAAGAAAATCCTAGAAATTTTGTTGCAAGGTGTTGAATAAATGGTTCTAAGACCTGTTTCCATGACTAAAATAGCTATTATGGGTCTACGAAAAAACCAACAAACTGCGGTATCCGTTTTACATGATATGGAAGTCTTACAATTAGAACCCTTATCAAAAGATATTTCTGCAATTTTAAAAAGTGAGCGTGATAATGATCTATCTCGACAAGTTTCTGACGAATTACTTCGTGTTAGAGCATTATTGACGGTATTACCTCCAACCAAAATATCGACAAAAAAACGCTTTGATTCTGTTGATGAAGTTTTACAAATTGCAAGTACAATTGATATTGATGAATCTGTAGCAAATTTTGAAAAAGAAAAAGAATCACTTCTAACTAAAATCAAAGATACTAAAAACAATCTAAAACTTGTTGAGGAGTTTAGCTTCTTTCCTGAAGATCTAAAAATTCTTAAGCTTACATCCGCAACTTCATATTTTGGTAGAATTAAATCTGAAAAATTCGAGGAGTTTAAAAAATCCATAGATGCACATAGCAAAGACATCATGCTTTACACAAAGGCTGAAAAAAAAATTACACATCTAATCTTAGTAGTTTTTACTTCAATTTCATCCGATAAATTTGCAAATATTATTCAATCTCATGATGTAAAAATAGAGGCAGTACCAGATCTTAATGGTAAACCAAATAAAATTATTACAGATCTAAGAAGCAAACTACAATCAGAAAATCAACGACTAGATGAAATTAATAAAGAATTAAGCAAAATGTCTGAAAATCATTATGCCAATTTAATCGAAGTTGAAGAACAACTACAAATCGAAAATAAAAAATTAGAAGTGATCTCAAATTCAGGTGCAACAAAAGATGCATTTGCAATGGAAGGATGGGTTCCAAAATCAAAACTTGACCAGATTGAGTCAACATTAAAAAAATTTACAGATAGTGTGACCCTTTACAAACTAGAAACTGAAGATAAACCTCCAACATTAATGAGTAATCCAAAAAAATTCAAATTATTTGAAGCATTCATTCGATTTTACTCATTACCACAAAGCAAGGAATTCGATCCAACCATGGTATTTGCATTGGTCTTCCCAGTCTTTTATGGATTAATGATTGGAGATACTGGTTATTGCCTTGTTATTCTCTTAGTTTGTCTTTGGGTAATTAGACGCGTAGAGAAAGGAAAACGTAATTTCAATATTATGCCCAAGCCATTGCGTAGTTTTGCGTTAAATATTTTGAAGAAACGTCAAATGGTAAAATTGGCAAAAGCAATGATTCCTGGCTGTGTAATAGGAATAATTCTAGGCGTAATATTTGATTTACACTTTGGTTTTCACCTAAATGGCTACGTTTTTGATTATCTAGCTAGTGTTGGAATTACCGGTTTTCCAGAACCAGGTGAAGTCTTAAATCGACCATCCCAGGCATTTCTTGATCCTATTCATGATGCGAGTAAACTTTTGCTAATTGCTGGTTATATTGGAATTGGTTTTGTTTCATTTGGACTCATCATAGGCATCATACAATGTATTGCAGAAAGTGATAAAAAAGAAGCAATTGGAAAAGCTGGTTGGTTGGCATTTGCTTGGGGAGTTGTCCTTCTTGGATTAGCTCTCATTAATGGTGATGCTATTAATCCGACATGGCCGCGGCTTATCGAAGTAAATCCTCTGGCATTTGGATACTATGGTTTAATCTTTGGAGGTGTTGGTATGATGATACTTGGACAAGGTCCAATGGCAATAATGGAATTAGCTACAATTGTAAGTCACGTTCTTTCTTATACGCGACTGGTTGGAATTTTACTTGCATCTGTAATACTTGCTCATACCATTGATTACATTTTCTTAAAATCAATAAACATTGGACTGCCGTTGGCAGCTCTTGGAGTAATTATTTTGATTGTGGGGCATCTCTTCAATATAATAATTGGAGTATTTGAACCTGGAATTCAGGGTTCTAGACTAATCTATGTAGAATTTTTCTCAAAATTCTACAAAGGAAATGGACGAGCATTCAAACCCTTTGGTTCAATGCGAAGATTTACTGAAAATCAATACAAATCTGAAGAACAACATATAATGAAAAAGAAAAAATCGTGATTAGCTAAATTGTTATTTTTTTGTAATTAATTTTATTCACATCTAAAATTCTACTACAATATCTGCATTTTAGAACCAAGTTCTCTTTGTCAATAACATCCATAATTGAATCCATATGTTCACTACTATTTGATATACAATCGGGATTTGAGCATCTAAAAATTCGCTCTATTTGATTTGGAAGTGAAAGATGACGTTTTTCCACTAATTTGTAATCCTTGATAATATTCACAGTAGATGATGGAGCAATAACTGCAAGTTTGTTTGTATCATCATCTTCCAAAAATCTACCTTCCACCTTTATCATGTCTTTTTTCTTTAATTTTCCACTGGGCATATTCAAAGCAATTGTTATGACATTTCCACGTCTACCATCAATATCTAGTGCTTCTAGTACTTTGAGACCTTTTCCCTCGTTAATATGATCAATTACTGTGCCATCTTTGATACGTCTGACTATCAAATCAGATTGTTCCATAGAAT
>Ga0315316_10001112_pt1 | contig 18540 bp, 19 predicted proteins | sample M160m3416metaG_FD_203702 | JGI IMG/M metagenome (GOLD analysis project Ga0315316, IMG submission 203702) | Ammonia-oxidizing marine archaeal communities from Monterey Bay, California, United States - M1 60m 3416 | ecosystem: Environmental > Aquatic > Marine > Intertidal zone | place: USA... | reverse complement strand
CTGCTGTCGAGTTATCTATAATTGCCACTTTTGTTTTAGGTAATACACTATGAATAGAATCAAATGCAGTTATAACTCTATGACCAGCATCTTTCCATTTTTTTATAAGAGGTTTGTTTTTATATCTTGGATGTAATTTTATAATTAGATTTTCATCAGATAATATATTTACAATCATTTCTAGTTTCTTTATATGATCTCCAAATCCAAATCCATTTACTGTCTCATCATCTGGCATTTGACCTATAACTAATATATGATCATCTTTAACATCTTTTGCAATTCTCCATTTAAGTAATATCGAATCATCCCATTTGTTTGGTTTAGTATTTCTTAATTCTATTATACTTGCCCAATCCATTTGTTCTATATCAGGATTTATATTTGGCTTTTCATATGCTAATGTAGACGAGTTAGCATATCCTAAGGTGTCTAATGCAAAATGTCTTGAAGTTGGTGCGGTAGGTTTAAATATTATATTATTATCAGTACTGATTTCTGATTTATGACAATGATTGTATATATTTAAATTCGGATTATTTGATTCTACATGACCAAGTTCATTTAAGGATTGTCTTATTATATCCTCAAATTTAGTAAAGTTATCAAACCGATATTGATGTATTTTATATTCCACTAGTAAATTTACGCCACTCAATCATATTCTTAATGTTTTGATGTCTCCATTTAACATTTTCTAAGATCTCTTTCAATACGCTACTTAATTCTTCTAAATAAGCTATTTTAGCTTGATGTTCTTGAATTACTGGATCAGCATCATAATATTTATCTAGGTCACCTTTCAATACTGTGTGACCATGTAAAGGATCATATTCCCATCCTTTCTCATCTAGTTCTTCTTGTGATAATTTACCACCATAGTGATTAAACTTATCTTTCAAAATAACTTTATATTCGAGTTCTGCTTTTTTTAAACGCATACGATTAGAGCTTAATAACTCTAAGTATTTTGAGTGTAGTTTTGCGGATTGTCGAGAAGCTTCATCTAAAGCCATCTCATCGATTTGAGAATCTTTCTTCCACATTTCTAGAATAGTTTCTAGGTTCATAATTTCTCCATAATTAAATTTTTGTCAACCTATTATTATACCATAAAATGGCATAAATGTACATGCTAATATTTATACGAATTCAAAAGTAGTATAGTTAAAGGTCACTGTTCCTTGTAAATATTCAATGTCTGACGCTTGAGTGTTGAATTCTGCTCCTGTTAATGCAGTAGGAAAACAATCATTGAATTTGATTTGTTGTGTAACGTTATTGTGAGATGATAATATCAATAAAGTAGCGTCAGCTTTAAAAGTTTCTCCAGTGTTTATTATATCATGCATCCAATCGAATGTTTCTATATAATTTTCCATATTCTCAGTAATATTAAATGTTATACTTAAATCTTCGAATGTCATACGATCACCAGTCATAGACAAATTTGTACCTCTATATGGTACATCTACTGAACCTAATGTTAATCCAGGTAATGTAACTTGAGTACAAAAATATTCTAAGTTTGGATATGTAGTAGAATCCAATTTAAATCTAAATCCTACTGGACTTAAAAAATTCTTATTCGTTGTCAATGTCGCCATTTTCTTCCTCTTCTTCTGCTAACCCCCACCAATTCCAGCGGCCGTCAGGTATCTTTTCTTTTTCCATATATCTATTTATACTCAAAAAAAAGCAGGATCCGAAGATCCTGCTTTAAAAGTGTTAAGACTTTTAGGTTTACACCATAATGTCGTCAACACGGAAGATTCTGAAATAAGGGTTAGCTCTATCAGTACCTGTTCCGTCAGCGGCAACAAATGGGTTAGCAACCATACCGTATCTAGTTTTGAAACCGATTCTTGGTTGGAAGTCTTCTTCACCTACGGCTTTGACCATAGTCAAAGGAACGTAAGGGCAGTAGAACATACCAGCGTCATAAGGATTAGAACCCCTATAACCAACACATGCAAAGTCAATAGTTGCATATGGATCGATATAAACTTTCATACGACCGTTAAGAACACCAGCAAAAGTATTACCAGTATCATCAACGTTTAAGTTAGTTGCAAGTGCAGGTGAGTAATCAAGAACACCAGCTGCTGCTAAAGCAGAAGCTACATCAGAAGAACAAAGAACAAAGTTACCTTTTCCTCTACGTGTTTCTTTAGAGATCACATTAGCTTCTCTTTCGAGTTGCATAACTAGACCTTTGAATTTCTCAGCCATCCATCTACCATCACTGTCAGTTCCGACATCAAAGATACCAGATACAGCTGTTGAAGATTGGAGTGCACCAATTTTTGCTTTAGTAAGAATAGTTCTTACCATTTCCCTGTTGATTTCCGCTAGGATCTCAGCAGATAGAATGTTTGCAAGCTCAGCTTCAGCGTCTAGGCCGTGAACAGCTTTAAGATCTTGCGCTAATTCCATTGTGTATTCAGCTTTAAGTGCTCTTGACTTAGCAGTTACAGTAGATTTCTCGATTGAGAAAGCCATTTCACCGAAAGCAGCACCAGCTCCACCAGACATACCACGTTGTTCAGCAGTGGCTGTCGGTAAACCTGTACCGAATGTGTTTGTGATATCAGCGGCTGCTGTATCAGCAATAGATCCATCAGTATCAGCATCAGTTGCTCCACCTAAACCTGTTGGTTCAGCTTGATGAGTTCCTGTTCCTGAGAAATCAGTATCTGCTTCGTCGAATAATGCTTCAGTACCACCTTGAGTGCTGTACTTAGACTTCATTGCGAAGATTAGACCAGTTGGACCAGTCATTGGTTGAACGCCTGCGATATCATATGCGATAAGGTTAGGCATTGCACGTCTTACTAGAGAGATCAAAACCGGATCAAAGTTTGCAATATTAGAACCAGTAGCGTTAGCGTGTGCTTCGTCTAATTGAAAGTTTGAATGATTTCTTTCTTCTTGTAGGGCGATTTCTTGGTTTTCCAAGAGTCGAGCTGTAACAGCTTGCTTGTACTTGCTATCTATAGCTGGAGCATCTCCGTGCTCAAGTACTGGCTGCCACTTCTCAACTAATTTATTATCTGCGTTAAACATTTTTTGTTCCCCTATATTAAGATAATTAGTTATTGGATTTAGTTATTGCTTGTGTGTATCTGCTCATAGCATCAGACAATTCAACCGAAGTTGCGTCGTTTCCTATGGCTGCATCTACTTCAGATTCAGTTTCACTAACTTCACTTGAAAAGTATGATTCTTTAACAGTTTGCACTTTCATTTCGAAAGTTTCTTTGTCTTCAAAATCAATAGCTTCTACTAATGATGCTAATTTTTCTGCTTCTGTGTCAGCAAGTCCTAAAGATTGTTCTCTTACTATTTCAGCTCTCTCGAAAGATTGAGTTGAAGCATGTAATTGAATATTTTCTTCTGTGGATTTATTGAGTGCTTCTTCAAGTTCAGTAACTTGGTCGGCGAGATCGTCGATTAAGTCAGCTTTACCTTCAGGTACTTCAATATAATGTTCCTTAAAGACTGTTTGTAAAGAAGTCATAAAGTCTTCAGCGATTTCAGTCCTAAGACCTGTGCTGATTGCAACTTCATTTTCTTTCATCCAGTTCTCTACAACGTAGCTTAAGTAGTTATCTACTTTCTCTACGAGTGAAGTTTGAAGTTCTGTAACTTCTTCTTCAAGGTTTTGCGCGTACTCAGATTCAAGTCTGTCAATTTCTGCACTTACTTTACTTTGTAAAGCAGCTTCAAAAACTATACCAGCTTTGTCTCTGAATCCATCTGATAACGTAGCTTCTTCTGAAACTAAAGCATCTAAATCTTCTGAATACTCGATATGCGATACATCTGTACCTTCGTCTTCTTCAGTAGCTTCAACTACTTCTACGCCTTCGTTTGTTACCATCTTTTTGAAAATAGCTTGCGCTTCTACTTTCTTTGCCTTTTTCAGCATCTCGACTGCAGCGTTTATAACACCAGCTTTCGTTTTAGGAACAGTTACTTCGACTGGCTCTTCTTCCTCTTCCTCTTCAGGTTCTTCACCTTCATCGTCAGATTCTTCTTCACCATCTTCTTCTTCCTTAACTTTTGCTTTTGCTTCAACAACTTCTTCAGTGTCTTCAGCTACAACTTCCTCGTCTTCAACTTCAGTTTCAACGAGCTCGTCAGTAGTTTCTACAACTTCTTCAGTTTGCTCTGCATCTTGAGATTCGTCAATAAGGACTTCGTTTTTCACGTCTTCATTTGACATATTTTTTTCTCCCAATTAAAAAGGATTAAAGTTTAGAGAGGAAATTTTTAAACGCTTTAATCTCTGCCGAAGCTAAATGCTTTGACGGAGTACGCTTTATTTCAGTCTCAATCTTTTCAAGATCTTCAGCTACAAATATACCGTTATCCCATATCCAATCAACTCCTTCCATTATTCCATTGACAAATGCCCCTGGAGCGGAAGGATCTTGGACGATATCTACAGTGGCAAGCATAAAATCCTTACCCACATAACTAGTACCATTCTTTTGCTCAAGACTACCCATACCACGACTTGATACACCAAGCTTAACTCCACCATCGAGCAAACCTTCTACGATCTGCCCCATAGGGGTTTTAAGAATTGATGCTTTTCCATAAACATCACTTCCCTCAAATCTGAGTTCAGTGATTTTATGAGAAACTTTATCTAGATTTATAGTTGGACCATCTGGGTGATTTAACTCACCAACAGCTCTTCCTTTACTAACTTGCTCGTCAATATATTTTTTGACGGCACCTTCTAGAATGCTTTTTTCGTATACACGACCGTTACGATTTTTCTTATCGGCCTGCATAAACACGCCTTCAATGACGTGTTGTTTGCCACCAGTTTTGGTAGCTTCGGTGTAACATTCGATGTTACTATCCGTATATTCTGCTATTAGCTTCATATTTATTCTTCTTCTGTTTTTTCGGCTTCAGCTTCGTCAGCTTTACGCTGTACCATTGTTGAACCTATTTCAACCTTCTTAGCGTCTAATGCCGCTGACATCTTAGCGTTGATTACTTCAGCAAATTCTTTACCTGCTGCAACGTTATCACCATCTTTGATGCTATTGATTAAATCTAATGTTGCCATTTCTTTTCCTCTGTTATATATTTATAATATTTTATAAGTCAAGGTCATCCATATCGCCCTCATCGTCACCTTCAGTGTCTTTTTCTAATTCAACTTCTTTAGCAATTTTGCTTATTTCGTCATCAGAAAATTGTAGGACTTTCTTTCTTACCCATTCATTTGAAATATACTTACCAACATATTCATCAACAGTTGCCAGCATCTCAAATCTTTCTCTCATCATTTCATTTTCTTTGAGTTCACTAAAGTAGTTATCTTCTATGAAATCGAAAACAATGTCTTCTTTCCATATTTGCCAATCAGCTTTAGTGATAACGCCTTTTAACAATAGCTGAGTTTTCAGCGCTTGTAAAAACACGTCAGAGAATCTCTTACGAAGTCTATCAATAAACTTCTTAAATTTAACTTCGTCTCTACTAATTTCAGTAGCACGACCAAGTGTAAATTGTTGTTCTTGTTCTAATCTTTGAATTGGTACGTTCAAAGATCTATATAATTTCTTTTGAAAATATATAATATCATCTATTTGCCCAAGATTTTCGCCACCAGGCAAAGTAGTAATTTCTGTACCTCTACCGCCTTCACGTCTTGGTAAGAAGAAATCTTCTAACATAGACATATGTTTACGCTCATCTTTTACATCACCTGTACTAGCATCATAAACCATTTTATTACGATACTTATTCATAATATTAGATAAGTATTCTTCTGCTTTACCTTTTGGTAAATTACCAACATCGATATAAAATATTCTTCGTTCTGGTGCTCTACTTATTCTATAGATAACCAAAGAATCTTCCATCATTCTTAGTTGATTAACTGGCTTAAGTGCTTTTTGCAAATAAGATAAAATTCTTTTACGGCTTGGATCTAACATTCCCGAAGTCGCATATACAATTGCGTCAGGATGTATTTTCAAACCTTCATCTGCCTTATTCATCTCATTATTTTGAAATAAGAAATATTCCTGTTGTTTCTTAATGAGTTTAGCTCCAGTTTTTGGATCTTGGCTTTCTTCAACCTCTTTAACTTTCCTTAGTTTAATAGGGTCGATATACCGTAACTCTTTAATTCCACCTTTAGGATTCTTATCATCTATAATAACGTGATAAGGTAATCTTCCGTCAATATACCATTTACGGAAAATGTCATGACCATAAGAGTTAAAGCTCATCAATGCTAGAATTTCATCAAATTCTGCTCTTATTGTCTTTTTAATTGATGCCGAAGCATTTACTTTGTCTAATACTATTTCAACAGGAGCTTCATCGTAGTTTCCTACAATACTCTCGTTAACAATATCTTCAACAGCTGCATCACATTCTGGTTGAGAAGCTGCATCTCTATATTTTAATAATAATTCGATCTCATTTTGTGCTTTGTCTCCGTCGAGATCTAAATAAGCACCAAAGTGTCCGCCACTGGATATAACACCAGCACCATCTTCATCGGTATTAGGTACAAAAGATACACGCTCTGGTGCTTTTCCACCTTTCCTATTTATTTCGAAGCCGAAAAATTCTGCCATAATTTATTCCTATATAATCGGCGGTGCCTTTACGACACCGCTTCTTATATTATTTATACTACTTTTACGAAGTAGTATCTGATTCCCAATATTGTACTTGAAGTTCAACTGTGAATTCTGAAAGTGTGTTTTCAGAGTCATAGTTAACGTCGATTGCACTAACGTTAGTTGGGAAAGCCCCTCTAACATTATACGTTTTAGTAACAACACCTGCTTTATTCAATTGCTCAATAATAACATCAGCTTCGTAATCCACAGGATTAGCTAAGCCAGTATTATTATTATGCTCATTAATGCCATTCATCCATCTTTCGAATGCACCTCTAACTACAAAATCAACATCGTTGATAATTGTTAAAGATATTGGTTCAAAAGTTCTGTCACCTGCTAATTGCAATTGACGTCCTCTGAAAGGCACCATAATTGGAGCAATAACACTAGAAGGTATTTGTGCACCTTTACACAAGAATGAAGTTAATTCAACATCAGCTTGCGCATAACTTGGGAAGTTGACTGTGGCTTTGAACATGTTTGCACGTGCACCACCACCAACTAGTTTCGATTTAAAATCGTCTACACCTAAGATTGCCATTATATTCTCCTATTAACTACCGGCGATTTCAGAGAAATCGACACCAGTTCTAGTTGCTACAAAGTTTAATGTAATGAAGTTAATAGATCTAGCAGGCTTGATATAGATATCAGCTATAAATTTATTAGTGTCAATTACATTTCCAGTGTTGTTAGTTGTATCGCAAACGACTAAGAAATCTGTTAGTCCTCTACGCCCCTTTACTTCCCTTAGGAAAGGCTCAACAGCGTTTTTAAATTGAGCTCTTGTGAACTCGTCATTAAATTCGAACAGTTGTGCTTTCGCTGCGGTAGCAATTGCTTTTTCTAAAGTATTAAACAATCTACGTACGTTAATACGATCGAATGCTGAAGGCTTAGATAAAAGTGTTTTGTCTCCAAATAGAAGAGTACCTTGACCTGGAAGACTTACTACCGGATTTACTCTTGCTTTATAAAGAGTATCTCTATCAGCTTGTTTTGGATTGAAAGCTAATTTAGTTACACCGAATAGTTGACCACGTGTTACACCTGCTGGTGAGAACCATGCGTCATTCGTCTTATCAGTACCGGCACATAATCCAGCAATATGTCCAGCAGCTCCGATATAACGATAAGTATCGTTGTATTTGTCATAGACATATAGAGCCGTAGAATCACAAGATGCATAACTCGATGAGTTAAGTGCATCTGCAAATGCTTTCACATCTGCTGCAGGAGTAGAAGTACCTACTGTATCTTCGATTGGAGGAGATACAAACGCCATACAATCTTTTCTTGCAGCTGCAATAGAGATTAAATCTGAGGCGATTGTGGTTGCACCATTTGCATCTGGAAACGCAAATAGTAAGTTTACATCTACTGTTTCAGCATCTTCCAACAGGTCGAAACCTGATGCAATATTGCCAGCAGTAGGTGTATTGCCGTCAACTCCGCCAGATAGAGAATTATCTATCGCGGAATTTGATCCAGCTATTGATGCTGCGCCGCTTAACACAGCTCCAGCGTTTGATAATGCCGAAGGGTGATCCATCCATCTAATGTATTCAGAATTATTATTAATTACGTCTACATAATAGTTAGAAGTTCCATCAGATTTTTTAGCATCTGAACCCTGTGACATGAATGCGAATGATTCTAAAACAGTTCCAGCTGTTCCAGAAATTAATCCGTCTTCATCAATAACAGCTACATGAAGCTCGTCGCCATAATTGGCGGCTTTGCCCAAGCTAATAGCGTAATCTGATGTACCAGGTGCAGAATCAAACGAACTTGCGTACGTCCAACTAGCAAAACCTGTGCCTTCAGTTAGGAGAGAAACCTTTAATGAGTTTCCTAAAGTACCTGCGTACTTGGCTGCCCAATGTCCAACAGTTCCTTGTCCTGTGCTATAGCTATTTTCATATACACTATCATTTTTGATTAAAAGACCGTTACCGTCAGCAGTAGCATTTTCAGCTGTGCTTTGGGCGACCCTTACTACTTTCAGAGCGTTGCCGTATTTTAGAAATGCAGCAGCGGTTAGAAAGTATTTTGCAGTATTGTTGTCTGGTGTTCCGAATTTGTCAGCTAGATCTTTTTCAGATGTAACGTCAACAACTTCTTCAATAGGACCCCAATTTAAAGCACCTGCAAATCCACCAATACTGGTTGATACTGCAGGGATTACGTTCGTTGCGTCAATTTCTTTGACTTGAACGCCTGGTGATACTTGAAATGCCATCGCTTTACCCTCTCAATGAGTTAGTTTATATTAAGTTCCCATAATACGTTAAGAAACAAAAACTTTGTTTCGTTCATACATATATTTATAACATTTAAAATTCTAAGGTTACCATCTTTTTACAGTAGTAGTATCTTCCTCGAACCAAACATTACCTTCGTCGTCTTTTGAATATTTGTCAGGAGTACCATCTGATATAATACCAAATGGAACGACGTCGTCCTGTATTGCTTGTAATTGCTCTTTATACAACATATTTTTCATATCGATATCAGTTAGTCCCATAAACACATCGGTTGTAGTAAACCATGCGAATAGTACTAAATTCATCATTAAATCGTCATGATTAGTTAAAGATGCTTCATATGAGGTTCCTTTTGCAACAAATGTGCTCATTTCTACTATCGTATTAGCATCTACTATATGCAATTTCTTCTGTTCTATTAAATCTTTTATTGTAGAACATCCTATTCTCTTTACTCTACGTGTCATAGTAGCTCCAATAGCTCCTTTTTTTACCGTAGATTCAACAAACATATTCTCGTATTCTAAATCATAGTACAATCCATTACATACAACGACACCCTGATCGTTAGATTCTACTATAATATAAGCTTCGTTATATAATTTTGCATATTTGTATATTAAATCAGGATATAATAACGGAGATATTTGATTATCTCTAAATACCGCAACTTGTTTAAATGGTTCTACTGAGACATCTATAATAGTAAATGTAGAATAATCTTGTCCTCTTCCTCTAGCAACATCGACTGTCATGATATATTCATGATCCAACATAGGCTGTTCATAAATATATAAATTTTCAACGGCTGATAGCGGTTCTTCTGGTATTTGAGCTAATAATTCATTAGCATTTATAAGTGTATTACCTCTACCATGAAATGAATTACCAAATTCTTGATCAAATTGTAGCTCTGATGTATTTGCAATTGTCATTTCTTTCCATTCTTGATCTCTCCCTGGAACATCCCACCAGTCAACTCTAAATGGTTTAAAATCATTATTTCCTTGTACTGCACCTTCCCACAATTTATGGAATATATTTCCAATCCCGTTTGCAGTAGAAGTTATTAGAATTTTAGTATCACTACCTGATGATATTACAGGATATGTCGAAGTATAAAACTGTGCATCATTTTCTACAAAAGCAAACTCATCTAAGAATAGTAAGTTAACTGATAAACCCCTAATAGATGAACCTGATGTCGCAGATGCAATTATACGAGAATTATTACTAAATTCAATATTTCCTTTATTTAATGATCGAGTTCCTGGTTGCAAAAAGAATGGTATATGTTCTAATGCTAATGTTAAACGTGCTAACATTTCCCGTGCAACTGCGCCCTTATTAGCTAATATCGCTATCGTTTTTTCTGGATGAAATAATGCATACCATAATAGAAATACTACACAACAAATCGATTTACCACTTTGTCTACATGCCAAATTAATTGAAAAACGATTATTTTGAAAATGATGAAACATTTTCTCTTGATATGGATATAATTGAAATGGAATTAATCCTTCATCTAAGCTAACCACTTTAACATATTTAGTTGCAAAATATGCTGGATCTGCCATACATTTTTTGTATTCTTTAACTTCCTCAACGGTAAAACCAGATTCTACACCATCTCGTTTTACATTTGCATTACCTAAATATCCAAATTCGTTATTCTTAATTCTCTGCATCAATCTCAATTACCGTGTCGTCAGGTTTGTCTGATAACATTCTCTGTAAATCAGCTGTACTTCCAACAAATACATTATTATTAGTTATTTTCTTTTGTTCTTCGTTCTTTTCTTTATTTAATTCTTTCTTAGTTTTTTGTAATGCCATTAATTTATCAGTGACGTCACCAATATTTTTAATACTATTACTTAATACTTCAAATGCTCGTGGATGCTCAGATTCTCTGGCAAGTTCAGACATAACATCAAGAGATCTTACACCAGTATTAATAAGATCTTTATATGTTTCTCGAGAAAATTCATAATCGTCCTTTATATCTTTTTCATCTTTTACATGAGCCTTAGCTAAAGGAGTAGAATTCCTTTGTGGCAAATTCTTCGCGAGACTATCTTCTATTTTCTTTCTTTTATCCATGATGTTATGATGTAGTATATGATGCTACAATCGCTGTCGCACCAGAAGTATTTCCTGTAATCGTTTCACCTATTGCCAAATATCCTGTAGGTACAGCCATTGTTAATGTTGCACCTGTAACGACATTTTGATTATTATAATCTAATACTATGTTGCTTATTTCGCCAGTAGTACCAGATTGAGAAGCCGTAAAGTCTTCTTGTTGAGTAAATGTTCCACTAGGAGCACTTACAGTGACTACGAAATTATCGGGTACTTTTAAATAGTCCATTGTCGTAGTAATTTTATATTGATTTGTTCCAGGCGTTGCACTTGGAGAAACTTGTGTATCTGTAGATTTTGCTGTTCTTGGTGTAATTTCATAATTAACACCTTCATAAAAATTAGCAGTATTTTCTTTATCGAAAAAGTCTACATTAACTTCTTTTATAACTCCAGTTGTTCCTGTTGGGCCATAAAATTTCATTTTCATTACAAAATCTAGTGTATACGTAAGCACTCGTCTGCTCGCATAATCTCCTTCGTACTCATCTGCTATTGCAACACTATTCAATACAATAGGCACATCTTGTTTATAACCGGCCCATGCAGCATCATCAATAGGTTTAATTGTAACAGTATATTCTGGTTGGAAATATGGCATAATCTGTTCAATTATTTGTAAACCATCATCTTGGTTTTTAGCCATTATATTCAATTGCATACCAATATTATATGATGTAAACACATTAATAGTATTTCTTTTATTAGCTACAGAAGAAGGAGCTTCTATTTTAGTAAGCTTGGCCATCTTTTGAGTATTATCTACTTCTAAAGACGTTATTTCAAATGACATTCTTGGTAATTTAATTGCCATTCTTGCATCAGATCCAGTTTGTGAATCAATACGACTTAAAAACTTTTGTTTAGGACCATATGCTAATGGTACTTTAATTTGATTTAATACTCCACCAGTACCATCTAATCTAATAACATTAATGTCATTAAACATTGTACCAAAAATCGCTACAGATTTTCTAAGAGTTGCGTGATAAAAATGATTTCCAAACATTAGTAACTATCCGAAGGATCTCCAAATGGGTTTATTTCAGTGAAATCCATAAATCCATCTGCACCTACTTCAAATGCTGATGCACCAGCATCGCCTTCATTAGGATCATAGAATATACTATTATCACCGATATCATAAACTTTAGTTATAGTAATTATTGCTGCGCTTTGACCGTCAGATCTTGCACAAGAAACTGTTAAGGTTGAAGAAGCTTCGAATTCTCTCATCGCTGCGACTCCAGTCACTCCAATATTAGAAACGCCAATCCTACCTGTTGTTCCTGTAAGTATATCAAGAGTTTGAACTTCGCCGAATACACTTATTGCTGGATCAGTACTAAGTGCTTGAGTTATAGTTTCTCCAACTTCTGGATGAGCACCTGATACACTTGCAGTATAATTCATAGTTGTTATATATGATACTGTTTCTTGTACATCATCGATTGCATCAACTCCTGTTTCAAAATCTTCATCATTATATTCAAACAATTGACACTGCATCTTATATACAGGTAAATTACTTAATTGATAAAATGGTTGTTCGTGTTCTATAAATGTGATTTCAAAGAACTTATTTGTCATTGGAAGGAATATTATATCTCCTTCTTGAGGTTTGACTACATCTGGTGTATAAAAGCCGACATATTTTTCCCATTGTCGCTTAGAAATAATAAATGTAGCGTCATCTCTTATTTCTAAACCAAATTTAGAATATAAATCTCCTGAACCTTCAAAACCTTCTGCATTTTCAATATAAGCTTCAATCATATATGCATCATCAAATTTAGATGCTCTATCTTCACCTAATACATTATTACGACTTATAATATTTCGAGGCAAGTAATATACATCTTGTCCATAGATTCTTAATGCCTCTATGACTAAGTCTTCGTACATGTTTTGCTCGGACTTGACAGCCTGAGAGAAATAAACATTTCTCGCCATTATATTATCCTATTAAGAAGTCTATTGGTGTTTCCCAATTTAATCTTGCTTCTTCTTCTAATTTAATAATTTCTTCGTTTGCGTCTTCTAATATTTGTCTTCCATTAAACGTAACGCCACCTGGCATTACCATACCTTCAAACTTAGATAAATTAATTCCCCATTGCTTTTTAATTAAAGCAGTTGCATATCTTTTTAAATAATAATCGTTGTATATGTCTGTATATGTTGTTGGATCTAATATTCTAAAGGCTTCTAATACTAAATACGATTCATCTGCAATCATTTCAGAAGACCAATCCATATCTACTCTTAATTGATTTCTGTGTCTATTAAAATCAATATGTTTTTCATCGGCATCTACTAATAGATCTGCCATTGCTAACCATTGTTTTGATATAGCATAAGACATCAGATTGCCCATAAATCCTAATGAATATATATCATTCATATGCAATTGATATTTAATATCAAATAAGCCTACGCTCGCTGAGGTATCGCTAAGTGGAAAAACTTTAACTACGTTTGTAACTAGGTCAGGAATAGTAATATAACCATTCTCAATATCTCCTTTCGAAATACTAGCTATGGTAGCAGAGGCAGAAGAAGTTCCACCAGTAATAACTTCATTAGCAAAAACTGTCTCTGAATCTGTTAATGAACTATATCCTATTATACTTCCACTCGTAGTTGTTATAACTGCCTGAGCGCCTGAAGTTGCACCAGTAATTGTTTCTCCTACACTAAAGTTAGTAGCTACTGCAGCAGTTAACGTTAATTTTGAACCCGTTACTTTATGCTTTAAGAATATTTTTTCAACAGCATCAGAGTGGTATTCATTATAAAACTGAAAAGCTTCATCTATTCTATCATCTACTTGATCTTCATCCACGTTAATTTCGATAACGGGATGGCCTAAAGCTCTTTTGCAATATGAGATAAGTGTTGCTCTTGAATTTGGTTTGGCCATATTTCTTTCCTCTTAGATATATCTATTTATATATTTTCGAGTCTAGACATCAATCTTTCTGCTCTGTTCGTAACTTGTTTGTACCAACGCGAATCTCTACCCTCTACAGCAGCAGCTTTCCAATCACCACATACTAATGCAGCGTTATGCTTTTTAAATTTACTCAGCCTAGTTCTACCCATATTAAACATCATATTAGCTATTACTTGTTTAGCTTCTTCTGGATATCCGTCCCAGCCTTCATGTAATATTTTACAATCAGCTATAACAGTTTGTACGTCTTTTTTAAAGACTTCGACAACACGTTCTTCTGAGACTGGAGTGCCGATCGAAGCCCCCAATTCTGGGTCTCCTTCGATGACAAGATGCCCAATGCCAAATGTAGCATAACCAAGATGGTCATTATATATTTCATTTACCTGTCCTTCGTCTATAATAAGTTGTTCTCTCAATTGATCAATATCAATATCGTTATTTCTATAAAACTTCATTTATTAGTTCCTCTCTTTTATTTATATGGTTTTATACCGTCATCTTTATCAAAATAGTTATTAGGATGTGTTTCCTTTAATCTATTTATAGTATCTAATGTGTATTTAGTACTCACATTAAAATTAAAATTAATTACTGTTTTTCGTTCATTTACTTCTGGAGATTTATGTATATATGATGCTGGGAATATTAATAATTGTCCTTCCGACACATCTGGTTGAAATACATTACCCTCGTAATCTTGCAATAAAGTTTGTTTTCCTTCAGGCAAATCTATATAATAAACCCCGACCCATTGACAAAAAGAATGATTATGCCAATTATCATAATCTCCGTTATCCATTCTGTGAAACCACATCATATCAACATTAATTTGATAATTTAATCCAGTTTCTGGTTTAACCGCAACTTCTCTTGCAAACTCTTCTACTAAAGGAGCAACTCTTTGCCAAAAACTTATTTTATATATTTGGTCATCTGAATCATCTATATCTGGTGGTGGTATATCTACATATCCAGTAAGAGCTTCTGGTTCATACCATGTTAAATATTGTCTTGATTTTTGAAACTCTGGATAATTTGCATTAATTGATTTAGCATGATTATAACCATCATAATGACTCACAGGTTGTTTTTGAGATTGTTTACCCTTAGGAGTAGAATCTATTAAAGCTCTCAGTTTATCATTAAAATCTATATGATTACTAGGAGTATAAGTCCAATAATTATTCATTAAATATATCTTCTAATGCTCCAAGAAATATAATACCCATTATTATCCAAAACCATTTTGCGTATTTATCCATTTGGATCCTTGTTAAATGTCCACGTAGTGGTTTCTTCTATTTCTTTGATAAATTCTTTTGATATATTATGATCTGCTATTATAGTGCCACATCCTTCACCACCAGTAGCGAAATTAGATACATAAAATTTATTATCTTTACATTCTAAATTATTAGGAAGAGACACTTTGTGCTTTTCATGTAAATGTAATGGATATTCTGTATTATGATCTGAATGTGTAATTAAAAGTTTATCACATATTACATTTTCCCATGCTTTTTCAAATAAAGATATATCTTCGAACATTCCTTTTATATAGTCTTCTCCAGTCATAAAAGTTGGAGTGCTATTAAATATATCAGGCCTTACATTTATTTCTAAAAAATACCATTCTCCAGTAGAGGTATAAGCACCACAAAAACTTCCTTCGTAATTGCCTCCCATCTTCGCTATTTCTTTTAAATATAATTCAGCTTCTTTTCGTACAATAATATCAACTTCAGGTTTTAAAGGTTTAATATATGATCCAAAATACCATACCTTTTGTTGTATAGTTTTATTTAAATTTTCTCCTATAATTTCTTGTGTGTGAGTAATTCTATATTCACCATTGGCTATTACAAAAAATACATTTGTTTCTATCATATCGTCAATATATTCTTCTATAAAGTATTCATCATATTCATGTCCATATGCAGGATGCTCGCCTTGATTTCTTAATTCAATAGCTGTTTCTGCATCTTTCTTATTAAATAAGTTTACAGCTGAATTCCAAAAATTAGCTGGTTTTTCTATAGTAGGAAAGGTAAGATTAGTGCCATAATCACTATCTGAATATCTTCCTTGTTTTAGTATCTTAGGTGTTTTAATGCCGACTTTATTTGCAATTTCTTTTGAAAATAATTTGTTTGTTTCTAAACGAGCGGCTTCTTCTGTTGGCCCAATATATAAGACTAAGTCTTTGAAGTGTGTATGTAAATACGCTTTACGAGGATCTGCAACTTGTAATATATCAATATTATAATAATCGATAAATTTTTGAACATATTCAATTACCTCTTCTTTTTGTGCAGTATGAATAAATGTGTTATCTTCTTCGGTTAAGGTATATATTCCACAAGTATTTTCATAACTAGTAGAATAATGCCAATTACTATATACATTATGCTGTTTATTTTGAGCTAAATGTAATAGTGTATGAAAATGATTTTTAGGTAATTGAATGTTCAATAAATTCATAATATATTTCTCTTTTTAAGTTGTATTCATAAAGACGGTAAAGCACAATGGACTATCTGTTACGTTTGTACCCCAATAGTTATTACATATTGGAGCATTTCTATGCGGAATGCTAGAATCAAATAAAATGCCTTTATTAAATTCAAATGATTTAGTACCAATCGAAGTTATTTTATTATCTTCAAGCTTAAGATAATCTTCCATTTCTGCAGACTCATCTAATTCATCGGCTGTAAAAAATTCAAACCAAGAATTTTCTGCAGCAATAGAAGAAGGTGTAAGGTATACATTGCAAATATAATTTACGGGATACCATTCATTATTCAAAGTTAAAAATTGATCAGTATGCACATATGGCGTATCTGATGAAGAAGTGTTGTATTGCAAATACGTTTTATAACTTAAAACAGATTTATTAGTTTCTTTTTGAAAAGCATTAACTATTTCTTGAGATCCTAAACCTAAAGGACCAACATCTTTTGACACATCTCTACTTATAGAACATACCATTTCACCTACAATTTCTGGATGATTATTTTTTGTATAATATTCTTCTTCTTTAGCAGCTTCACGCACTAATTCTGGTGCACTTAGTATATTATTTATTTCTGTTAATAGTTTTGCCATATTATTTCCTAAACATTTAAAGTATAAGTTCCGCTTCCAGATGCAGCTATATAACTGCCGCTTGTGATTGTAAAGAGCACATAAGTTATGTTATTACTAAAAGTTGCGCTATACGACATACTTGAACGATTTATAGTCCAAGAGTTAGTACCAGAAGAGGTGATTGATGTCCATCCAAGCGCTATAGTATTTCCTGAGGTATGATTACCACTCCTCCTAAATTGTAGAATTATACCACCCTGACCAGGATTAGTTATAAAGTGATAAGCCTCCCAATCAGATCCGTCAAATCCTACAGGCCAATCTGAAGTATTAGGAGTTGCGCTATTTCTGACGTTTCCACCACCCTTTGCTTGACCACCTTGTGTTGCATTATTATACGTACTAGTAAATGCATGAGAATAATTATTAAACTCACTCATTGCATAAGGAGATTCATTTAGCGTAGAAAGGCCTTCAATAGCATTTTGTGAAAGCGTAGTTAAACTCCCAGAATTTACTGCAGTATTTTCTGCGTTAATTGCGACTAAAGATATTGGATATGATATTGCCATACTACTATTTATCCTTCTAATGTAGCTATTCTAGCTTCTAATTCTTGTATTGATTTTACCAAAGAAGCAATCAAAGAAGTTGTATCTAGTGTTTTTAAAGTTGTCTTATTTGCTTCTGGATCAGCTTCAGGTAATTCTATTTCATCAACGGCAAGAGGTATTGTTGTTTCTACTTCTTGAGCTATGAACCCATATGTTTCGTGAGATCCAGTCTTATATTTAAATTTTCTTGGTCTTAGTTGTAATACTTCACTTAACCCTATTTCTATGTCTTGTATATTCTCTTTCATGTCTCTGTCTGAGAAAACACCAGAACTTGAACTAGAAGATACTGAACCCCTATTAGCACCATTTATTTCAAGTACAATTTGACTGCTACCACCACCAGCATTTAACATAAACAGAGTACCTGCTGCTCTTATATTATGAGAGGAATTACCACCCATAAATCCACCTTGATTACCATAATAATGTTGAACATTAGCACTATCAGGTTGGGAATGTATATTACCTTGCCAATTGAATACCTGGCATTTTCTTAAACTATTAGCGTTATCCCTAACATGAAACTGTAACTCGATAGCGTCACCGCCATTAGCAGTGTTTTGTACCTCAATAAGAGCATTATCTCTACCACCGCTAGTATGCGCACCAAAGAGTATACCTGTTGAAGCTGTACCTGTAGATACAGTATATTTGTTCGATAATCTTAAAGCGTTAAATCTTCCTGATGATTCACCCACAACTTCTAGTCCAGCATTAGTTCCTCCTTCCTCAGGAGTAGTAGATGATTGTATACCGATTAATACACGTCCAGAACCATCAATACGCATTCT
>Ga0315316_10001111_pt1 | contig 18559 bp, 15 predicted proteins | sample M160m3416metaG_FD_203702 | JGI IMG/M metagenome (GOLD analysis project Ga0315316, IMG submission 203702) | Ammonia-oxidizing marine archaeal communities from Monterey Bay, California, United States - M1 60m 3416 | ecosystem: Environmental > Aquatic > Marine > Intertidal zone | place: USA... | reverse complement strand
TCCCCGTCCGTGTCGATGCCCAGCACGTGCAGTCGGGTTTGTTCCGCAAGCGCGCGAATCAGGGAACCGTCCTCAACACCAACCACAAGGGCATACCCCTGCTTCCTGGGAAGTTGCTCGATCAATCCCTCAACGGAAGCCGCAGTGGTCTCATCGATGCCTTTTACCGGTTTTACCATCTTGCTTTCCCGGTGCTTTTGCAGGCCCGTACCTGCCCCGAATGCGTAAATGGTTCCCTTGGTGGTACTGACAAATAACCGCCCGCCTGCAACCGCAAGGCCACGTGCCGGACCGTCAACCTGTGCCTCCCAGACCGGATCCTCACTGCCGGTCTTGAAAGCGGCAACGCTGTCATTTCCGCCTGTCAGGATCAGTTCAGGAGTCTCGACAAGGGCATGAGGGAACTTGGTGCGCACTGCCTTGGAAACACGACCCTGAGGCGCCGCATAATTTTTGCGGCCACCGGCCTTGCCCACTCTTGAGAAAACCCCGTTGGTCGAGGTGCGACCCGCCTGGGAAAACAACTCCCCGCCATTCTCAAAAATGTAGCCCTGCGGACTGAAGTGTACCGGCTTTTCATCAATGATGCGCCCATCACGCAAATCAACGGAGCAATAGTAGGTTCCTTCCCCGGGAAACAACCCGGCACCGAAATAGCCAGTGTTGCCATTGACCAACACGCCGGTGCGAACCGGCCATGTGCTCATGATGCGGCCATTACCGGGAAGTCGCCTGTCCGGCAATGAAGAAGGACGGGCCTTCCATTGTAATTTCCCATCAGCCGCCTCAAGGCAATAGAGTGCCCCGTCATCGCAGCCAAAAAATACCCTGCCTTCACTCACCGTCGGCGCCAGTCGCACAGGGCCGCCGGCACAGAAAGTCCACAGCAACCGGCCGGTTTCCGCATCCAGGCACCGCACACCATCATCAGCAGAAGAAGCAAAGAACAATCGGCCACCGGACACCACCACATCGTGCACCCAGTCAAAGGTAATTTTCGGTGTCTCCGGGCCGGCACGGCGACGCCAGTGGTCACTTTGTGCTGTCTCCGGCCACGCCGGCGCAGGGCGCTTGGCAGGGTAATAGATCCAAAGGGGGCTGCCTGATGGATGCAGTTTGACGCTTCCGGGTGCCCTGCCGCTGCGCAGGTTATCACTCATCCAGGTTGCCCAGTCATCATCTTTGCCGGGCCGCACAGGAGCAGGGGGCTCCAGCCCGGGAAACTCATCCTTACGCTCTGCAAACCGTGCGCTGATTTCCTTTTGATTTAATTCCCGGTGCCAGACAGAAATCCCGGCAAGCTTGCCACTGAACGGAAAAAAATCGTTCTCATCGCGATAAGCACCAATGGTGTAGAAAAGCTGGTCGGGTGGCAGCACTGCTCCACTCTGAGCCTCACCGTGCGCACTGAGCTTGCCGTCAACATACAATCGCTGATTGCCTGTCCCGTCATAAGTGGCGACAAGGTGATACCACTCCTTGGTGACCAAGGTTGATGCGGCATTCAGGTAGGTGATTTTACGCGCTCCTTCAGTGGCCAGGCCAAAGCAAAAGCGATTGCCGCGGTATCCCAGGATCCAACCCATTTCCTGGGCACCCGTGTCGCGCACGGCACCAATAATTCCACCCCACTCAAGGAGAGAATCCAACTGCACCCATGCCTCCACGGTCATCGCCCCGGCAGGCAAGCCGGCCTTGAGAGGATCAGTGGTGAGCAGAATTCCCCCGGTAACGGGAGTCCCTTCAGCCGCCGCTGCAGGAACCATCTCCAGATAGCTCAAGCTGCCCTCTTCCACCACACGGGATTTCCCCAGAATCTTGCCCCCAAGCCCGCCGCGTGCCGCAACCAGTTCCCCACTATCGACGCTGCCGGCATCAAAACGCCACTGTTGCTCAGGCGCAAGGCCAGAAGGCAGCTTGGTTAGGCCATCCAGGTATTCCCGGTCCGCCTTCGACAATTGATCCCTGCGAACATTGATGACACGGCCGTCCGCCGCCTTGAGAACCACCTTGTCACCATCGGCGGAAACCAATGCGGCCTCAATCCGGGTACCGCTGGAGGATATCCAGCTCCGTTCATCTTCTCCTGCTGCCGGATCGGTCAACAGGAGACCGATGGCAAACAGTGTGAAGGTGATCCTCATGACTCAATAACGCTTATATTCCTGCCTTTTCCAATCATCCGCAGCCTCAATCATCGAAATGCGCAATCACAGGGTTGATCCGTCGTCGCCGGCCATTGCGTCGCTGCTTTTTTTGCAAAATCACTTAAAGCCCAAAAGCGCGCTGCATCTGCTCACGAACCTTCTTGAGGCGCTCCAAGCCGCCGCCGCCAACCTCGGCAGTCGCCCAGCCGGTAAAGCCGATCTCGCCAAGGGCCTTGCGCACATCCCCCCACGGCAGATCTCCTTCACCAATCTCGGAAAACTTGCCTTTCGCCCGGCTGAATCCCTTGACGTCGAGCTTCACACACCGATGGCCAAATTCGCGAATCCATTCACCGGGTTGACCGTATTTCCAGTGGTTTCCAATGTCGTAATACTGGCCCACCCACGGGCTGTTGAAGCTATCAATAAACTTCACGTGACGCTCCGCACTCTGCTCAGGAGGTTTCCCATGGTCATAGAACATCTGGTTCCAGACATTCTCAAAGAGGATCGGCTGGCCAAGGGAAGCAGCAAGCGGGATCAATTTTTTAATCCCCTGTCGGCAGCGCTCCTCAATTTCCTCCGCCGGACCGTCTCCACCCCTGCCGACGACAATCAAGACACCGTTGCCACCGGCGGCATGGGACAAGCGGATGCAATGCTCAATGTTGGCATGTGCCGTGTCACGATCCGCCTGGTTCGCACTGGTCAAGCGCTTGCCCCAGTGTGCGTGATTAATCGCATTGTGCACAAAGACGCCGGACTCCTGAACGGCCGCCCTTGCCGCTTCCGCAGTGTGTCCCCCAGCCTGGTCAAAATCCACGCCGTCAAGCCCGGCCTCACCGGCTAGGCTCAGGCGCTGTGCCAGGGTTAATGGCTTGCCATTAAGCTTATTGGCAATCATGCCAAGCTTTACGGAAAGCAGGATTCCCTTGCCCCCCGGAGGACTGACAATCTTTGCCGCTGCGTCGTCAGCGGCCCGGGCCAATGCTGGAAGGGCAAGTGAAGCGCTTCCTGCGAGAAGAAGTTTGCGTCGTGACACGGAAGAAGAATGATCAAAAGCAGGTTTCATGGTTTTGATTTTTACCTCAGCCATGATCAAGCGACAAGCCCGCAGTGCAGTAATAAAGTAATTCTCTATTCACCCAATGGCCTTTATCCTGTGAAAATGGCACGAATCAAGCTCGACAACAGCGCAGACACCCGCAAAATCACCATACAATGAGCCGAATCCTGATCCTTCTGGCAATCGCCCAGATCCCACTAATAATCCCTGTTTCCGCCAACAAGGCAGGAATCGCCAAAGGCATTGTCTTCAACGACCTGAACCGCAACTCCACCCATGAGGAGAACGAGCCCGGCCTGGCTGGGATCCCTGTTTCAAACGGCAAGGAAATCGTCAAGACAGATGCCAAGGGTCAATGGCAACTGCCCCACGACGATGACACCATTTTCTTCGTCATTAAGCCCTCCGGCTGGATGACTCCGGTAGACAAGCACCAGTTGCCGCAGTTCCACTATATTCACAAACCCGCAGGATCACCGAAAACATTCCGCTACAAGGGAGTCGATCCCACCGGACCTCTCCCCGCATCCATCAACTTCGCGCTCCATGAAGCCGAAGAACCGACTGAGTTTAAGGCCATTTTCTTTGGCGACCCGCAACCCTCAAACATTGACCAGGTTGATTATATCAAGCACGACATCATTGAGGAACTCATCGGCACGGATGCCAAGTTCGGGGTCACGCTGGGTGACATCATGTTCGACAAGCTCGAGCTTTTCCCGCAGTCAAATGCCGACATTGCCCTGATTGGCATCCCCTGGTTTAACGTGATCGGTAACCATGACCTCAATATGGACGCCGACAGGGATTCCGATTCCGATGAGACCTTTCATCGCTTCTTTGGTCCTGCCTACTACAGTTTCGACTATGGGCCGGTGCATTTCATTGTCCTCGATGATGTCGACTGGGCAAAGCGCAACGGCAGGCGCGGCTACCATGGAGGAATTGGTGAAGAGCAGATGGCCTTCGTAAAAAATGACCTGGCCCTTGTGCCGGAAGAAAAGCTGGTTTGCCTGATGATGCATATCCCAATGCTCAAGGTCGGCAACCGCAGGGAACTCTACCGTTTGATAGAGAAACGCCCGCACACTCTGTCGATCTCCGGTCATGAACACTGGCACGCCCATCAATACATCGGTGCTGAGGACGATTGGCGTGGCGATAAGCCCCATCACCACATTGTCAACGTCACCGTCTCGGGAACCTGGTGGAAGGGGCGCAAGGACGAGGTTGGAATCCCTCACACAACCATGCGCGATGGTGCACCGAACGGTTACTCAATCATTACCTTCAAAGACACCGGGCATCGCCTTGAGTTCAAGGCTGCCCGCCAGCCGGCAAGCTACCAGATGAGCGTATTCGCTCCTGATGAAATCAAGGCCGCTGATACCGGGAAAACCCCGGTGTATGTCAATGTCTTCAACGGCTCGAAAAAGTCCAGGGTGCAAATGAGAATCGGCAAAAGTAATGAATGGATTACGCTGAAAAAAGTCATGGAGGCGGATCCCCTTTATACCGCCACCCGTCAGCGAGAGATCACTGAAAAACCTTCCGCCCGCAATCATCTCAGTGGACCAATCAGGTCTGATCACCTCTGGAAAGCCAACCTCCCGGAAGGAATCGCGCCCGGCTCACACCTTATTGAAATCAATGCCACCGATGCTTACGGGAAAAAACACCAAGGCAAACGCATTATCCGCGTCGTCGAGTAATCATTTATCCGTGGCCGATGAAAGTGCTCTTCTTGCTCCTCATCCACCTTGGCTTAACGACTGCTTTAGCAGCGCCGGAAAAACCAGCCCTCACCAAAGATGAGGCAGTCAAGCATTGCTCCCCAAGGACAGTCGATATTGAAATCCGTGGGCGGGACCAACAGGGAGAATGGGTTTCCCACGCCGCAGGAACCATCCTTCATGAGGACGGTTACATCCTCACCTGCGAACATGTCACCTATCCCGGTGAATCCCAGCAAGTCTTCCTCTCGGACGGCACCTCCTATCCCTACAAGGTCCTTGCAAGGGCAGGCGGCAGCTATGATACCGCAATCCTGAAGATCGAGCCTCGCGGCAAGCTTCCCGCCGTCCGCCTTGGGCACAGCGAGGAGGTCTCCAAGGGGCAAGAAGTGATGGTGATTGGCAATCCTGCGGGCCGGAGGCATACCATCATTCACGGGATCATCGACCGGCAGAACTGTGGCGGGGGAACACAAGTCCAGATCGTCAAGGCCGATATCGGGCCAGGCAACTCCGGAGGGCCGGTATTCAACAATCGCGGCCAACAGGTTGCCCATGTGCACGTGAAAATATCAACATCCATCAATACCTCCAGGCATATACGCGTTGATCACATGCGCGATGCCTTTGCCAAGGTTTTTTCCGACGAGAACCGGCAGGATTATATGATCGGTATCACGGTCGATTGCCAGGGAGGTGAAGCGGAAGTGATCAGGATTCGTCCCGGATCACCTGCCAACAAGGCCGGCATTAAAGAGAAAGATGTCGTCATGGAAGTAGCCGGAATGAAAATTGATCATGGAGTACATTACGGTCTGGCCCTGATCAGCCGGATTGGCAAAGAGCTGATCCCACTCACTATCCGCCGCGGCCAAGTCTTGATTAAAAAAACCATCCAACCTCTCCGGCACAATCCCAAAGGTCACGGGAAGCCGGGAAAGTAACCCGGCGCTGGTTGAAAATAACCCAATAATGGATCCCTTCGCCAAGAAGTAACTTGGTTACTTGCCACTTTCCCGACGTGGTGCCTCCTGAAACTTTATCACTTCCTCCGCACTGATGGTATCAGTGGTGTTCAGCCACTGCTGGGCTGCCTCGGGATCGCGTTCCAACCATCCGCGCACCCCACGCTCAAGGCTCGACGCGCGTGTCTGCTCGTTGGAAATCTCAGCCGCCCAGATCACAGCGGCGGCAGGATCACTGTCAAAGGTGGCCTTCGAGAGGGCACCGATTCCCCGGTCCCGGGCTTCCCCGGCGGGCTGCTCAATCAACCAGGCGGAAGCCGCCTGCGGGTCCGCATTGGTCCAGTTCCATACCACATGCCCCATGGCATCGGTCTTGCCCCGCCCGTCCGGCTGGCTATCCAGCCACTGTGCCGCGGCAGCGGGCTCCTGACTGGCCCAGCGGTTGGCAACCTCACGAATCTGGCTGTCGCTACGCTCTTCGACAGGTATTCCATCCACAAAGGCAGCAGCAGCGGGGGCATCCACTTCCGCCCAGCCGGAGATAGCCTGCCTGATGGCGGCTTCCCCGTCCTCCCCCGGCAGGGTCATTGCCCAATCGAGGGCTTCCTTGGGAGCACTCTCAGCCCAGGACTCGGCGATTTTACCAATCACCTCGGAGCGCTCCTTACCGGGATCAAGATCCATGGCAAACTCTGCCGCCTGTACCGGATTGGTCGCGGCAATTGTCTCAAGGGCTCCCCCCAACGCACCCCGCCGCTGGCTATCGGGCAGACTGTTGGCCCAGGCAAGGGCGGCCTCGGGATCCTGACGGACCCACTCCGTGGCCACAGTTCCTGCGTAGAAATGCCCCATCCAGCCATTCTTAGCCTCAGGGTTATCCGTTAAGGTGGTTAACCATTGCTTGGCTTTTTCCGGATCCTGGGAAGCCAAAACCCTCAATACCTGCATGGATGCCTGGCCGGCCCTTTTCCTGTTCTTCATGCTCTGGGTGTAGGCCAGTGCCCCCTCGGCATCCAGTGTTCCCCAGCGAGTTAAAAGTAAATCCACGGCCATTCGCATGTGGGGATCCCATTCCGGGGCACTTTCCTGCAAGGCAAAAAGCGCATCAGGAATATCCTCCTTGTTGATACCCCTCACGTATGAAAGCAACAATTCGATCCGGGCCAGGGGATCAGGATTGGCAAGGATTTGCCGAAGAGAAACCCCTCCGCTTTCTTCTTTGTTGTTGCCAGGCTCCGTGACACTCCCCCCTGCATTTCCTTTTTCCCCGGAAGTTCGCATCCCGGAAAGTCCCGATCCACCCTGAGTGGTATCACCGGTCGATCCCGCAACTTCCCGGTTAAGCTTCTCAACCCGGTCAGCCAGGTCGGCGTTCCTGATGAACTGGGTCACAATGACAGCGACGCAAGCTGCGATGACAATGGCGATAAACGGTTTTTTATTCATGGCAAAATGCAAGTTTCAAGACTCCCTGAAGCACAAAAGCATCAAGTGCTAGAATATTATGGCTGCATTCCATATCCGCACAAGAAATTGATATTGATGAAGTTTCCCGATAAATGGCCAAATATTCTAACATCAACACTTTAAAACGGAGAAACCCAATAACAAGGCTTACACAACCAAGAGCAATCACGGTCACTCGTCGTGGACTTGCTTTCCGTTGACAAAGACGTCCACCTTTCCCGAGACGGCGGTGTCGATCCTGATGGTCGACTTCTTTTTCTCAATAGGGATTTTCTTGTCGTCAACGGTGATAATCCAATTCCGACACCCTATTGTGCGGCCGTTGATCTCCTTTTCGAACCAGTCACTATCTGTAGTAATGGTGTAGGTGCCGCTACTCGAAAATCCACAGCCAGTGACAAAAAGGGAAGTGGAGAGATGTGCCAGTAAATACAGGAGTCTCAAGGCGGTTTTCATTTCAATTTTTACGTTCGCAAAGGTAGTCATTAGTATTTGTTTCATTTCACGGCTTTCCTTTTTTGACCACGTAGTGAATCTTAATCCCATGCTTGGATTCCACCTTGATGGCGTTATTCTCCTTGTAGCCAGGTGAATTAGGCTGGTTGTAGGACACTTCAAGGTTCTTATCGTCGATCCACTTCACCTCAATATCGGTGAAGGCTTTCCACGTCTTGTGCTTGCCCAGAAGACCAGCGCGTTGGTCCAGTTCCTCGTCCGCTTTCCGCAGACTTGCGTTGAAATAAAAGTAACCAGCGGCCCCTCCACCGGAGCAGGAGAAACTTGTGGCGATGAGCTTGCCGTTAGGTGACTTCTCTTCACCAATAATTTCAATCTTATCTGTATCAGGCCCTCCGCTAAAATCAATACATCCCAGCAGAATAAGGGGCAGGATGCATATGACGGCCGAGGCAAAGGTTGATTTCAGATTATTCATCATGGCAGGATTGGTTTTTGCATTTCCGCCGGTCATGTCTGGCGGGATACACGCGTTTACACCGAAAATTTTATTCTAAAGGATCACGTTTATTTTCTGGGCGCACATCATGCATTACCTGTTCGCCCCAATACCTGAGAAAAAACTTCTTTTCCTCAAAATTGAACAGGCTTCCATCATCTCCCACGATTGGGCGCAGGGTGGTTGTCATTTGCAGGGTGACCACCAGGAACACAAGGCACCAAATGATGACGTGACTGATGTTGCTCATTCCCAGGGCACGTCCTGCCCTCAATACCAGCATAAATCCAAACCCGACGCAGACAACCCAGAGTAAAATGAGCAACCCCCCAAGAAAACTGGCGGAATTGCTTGAGACACTGAAAAGCCAGACCACCGGGGCAAACCCTATCAGCAGCAGTCCCGACAGCGCGATAAACGCGCAGAGCACGCCGGTGATTGTTTGAAACCTGGCGTTTACGCCTCCCAGACAGGAAAAAATGTAAAGGCTCGGCAGGCACAATAGACTGCTGAAGAGCAGCCCCCCGACGATCTTCAACGGTGCAGCCCAGAGCTGAGTATCATCTATCTTATGGGAAGAAAAGGTTCCCACCACCAGGCCAAAAACAGCAAGGCAGGCAACTGATATCAGGATCAGGGAAAAAATAATTCTGCCCGGTTTCTTTTGCGCCTCAAGATCATGGATGATTGCCAGGGGTTTCTTGAGAAGGGCACCAATCAGGTTTGCTAAATTATACCCACCCTCCATGGGTTCATATACTTTCCCGGAATTACTCCTCTCCCCTTGCCTGTGATCAAGAGGAGCACTTTGTATTTCATCTTTATTTTCGTCGTTCATGATAGCAGTGGTTATAAGGGTTGAGATAATTAGAGCAGAGAAAGGCTCTGCAAGGCCCGGAAGGCCGCTTCATAGAAATTTCCGTTAAAGGGATCCGGACGGAGAAACTCGACATCAAGTCCGGGGGAAACAAAGAAAGGTCGCAGGTTCCATGAAATCTGGGCACCCACAAAAAGGTTCCCCAGAATCCATGCCATGAAGGTATGCGTTCCCGCACTTCGTGTTGCAGCAAATTCACGGACGCAGGAAAGCAGGCGGACATGAGCCAATATCCCCGCCATGGCGATCACTGCTGTATGGAGCAGGAGCGTTGCTGCATGCCCTACCAAGGCACCGTCTGCACTTGGCCCGGGCATATTGAGGTTAATGAAAAGGATGACGGGACTGAGTGCACCGAGGGTAAGGCCCATGATGGCATAGCCGGTTAGCAGGAACCTGAGGCTCTGGCGTAAGCCGATTTCGCTGCCTAGGACCAGGCCGAGAAGCCCATTAAGCAAACCATTGACGCATAGGGTCAGAAAAATAATCGCGGGTAACTTGAGAGCCACATAGCAAGTCATTTCCGGACCCTGCCTGAAACCGATAACCGATCCGTAGAGACCGCATCCCAATATAATGAGAACCATGCACACCGGAATGGAATCCCTGCGCCCTTCCCTGATCCAGAAGGCAAGCAACTGCTTATCCCCGCGGCAGAGTGCACCGGCATTCTGAAAAAAACAGGCAGGCCCCTTCAGTCCCGTTGAAGAATTCACCATTATTTCAGGTCCACTGCCTCCGTGTTCAATCATTGGCAAAACGTCTTCACCTTTTTCTCAACTGAATTGATTAATTCATCAGGTGTGGATGTTCCTGCCGTGATACCGAGCGTATCCCCATCACTGATCCACTCCATCTGCACATCCTTAGGACCCTGAATATGGTGCACCCTCTGGCAAACCTTCCGGCAGGTTCGCGCCAATTCACGGGTATTGTTGCTGTTTTTGCCGCCAACGACCAGTATCACGTCTGATTGCACCGCCAATGCCTCTGCGGAATCCTGCCGCTGCTTGGTTGGTTGGCAAACGGTGTCCACGAACTTCACCCCGGAAGCCGGGAACCTCTTCTTCAGGTGTTCCACCATTTCAAGGACCCTGGTGATGGGCTGGGTGGTCTGAGCCACTACACCAAAACGGTCATGGGCTTCCAGTTGGTCGATATCCTCCCTGCTTAAGACAATATCAAATTTGTCCAGATCCTCCGTCATACCCCTCACCTCTATATGCCCACCTCGACCTATAATTACCGGGTGATATCCGGCAGAGACAAGTTGGCGAACCTGCTTGTGGGCAAAATGCACAAGGGGGCAGGTGGCATCCTCCAGTTGCAAGGCCTCCCCTTGCACCTTTTCCCGTGCACGGCTTGAGGCTCCATGGGCGGTAATCATCACGGTTTGTGTCTCCACCGCTTGAGGATTCTCCTCAAAACGCACCCCGCGATCCCGAAGATCTCCCAACACATCGGCATTGTGCACCAATTCCCCTAATACGGTGAGAGGTCGTTGTGTAACCACTCGCCTGGCAAGTGCAATGGCGTCACGCACACCGAAGCACATCCCCATATGATCGGCCCGTAAAACTTTGAATTTAACTTTGCGACACAAAGTATTATTTTTCATGGATTCCTTTCAGTTTATTATCAGTTATTTTGAGCGTCGTGCCTGCTCGATGATCTGCTCCAGAAGATCGACATATCCACCAAAGGCTTCACGCCCTTCTCGGGTAAGGCCACAGGTGGTCAAGGGGCGATTTTCACTAAAGCTCTTGGCAACCGAAACGTAACCTGACTTCTGCAGGGTCCGGATATGCGTGGTAAGGTTGCCGTCAGTCATTTCAAGAGTATCCCTTAACTCGGTAAATGAGAGCTCTGCGCTGGAGGCCAGTGTCGACATGATGGCCATGCGACTCTTCTCGTGGATCACCTTGTCCAGTTGCTGGAAGGAATCCGGATTCACTCGGTCTCCCGGGGTTCGGAGGTCAACCTCAAGTATAAGCCATAGATCAGGTTATTTACCCCGAAGGCCCAGCCCATTACCAGGTGGGCACAGGATTCATTGAGCCACGGTATTTGTCCGGATTCTTGGCAGAAGAGGCATAAACTCCCTAGAATAAGATAACTCCATCCCAGTAATTTCAGGCCGCGCCGCATAAAAAACCCAGCCGAATGCAACGCCCCGCCATAAAGGATCATCCATAAAGCGGCCAACCGAATGCTGTCTGTGCTTGCGGCGGGTAAATCGCCTAACTCGAGAATCCCCAGGACCAATCCAGCCACCAGCAATGGCAGCATGGCCTGTGCAACACGCCTTGTGGGTGGCGACCAGAACTTTTCGCCGGCCTTTGATGCCTGTCGGTACATGAGTATCAGCACAATACCGCCCGTGATTGCCGCCACGCTCATCCAGTAGCCGGCGAAATGATCTTTTCCCATCCAGCCTGCCATCTGGGTTAAGCCAGCCGCGAGGATTCCAAGAATTCCTGCAACAATGGAAATTGGCGCCAATGCGCGCCGATAGACACTGGCCCGTTCCATCAGGGTACGAATGGTATTTAGATTTTCTTCAGCCCAGTTGGCACTCATTCTTTTACTTTGTGACACAAAGTAAAAGAATCAAGAAATAATTTACAACGGTTGCGAGAGAACGAAACAACCAAAAAAAACGCTGTTGCCAACAAATCCCGGGGTCACCTACTGCGAGCTTTTTTCAGCAGGCTCCTATTGAGCAGTCTCCCCGGCCTCGGTTATCTTTGCCTGCCGCGACTGTTCCGGTTACCTTAGTTTCCTCTGCATCTGCATACAGGTCAATAGACCCGGACCCGCCATCATCGATGATGATGGAGTTCCCCTAAGTTTCTCTTTTCGATCATAAGCGTTTGCTTGCCTATGGCCCCACACGGCCTGATACTGGACGCCTTGTGACAGAAGAAGAACAATACATCCTTGAGGTCAACGATACCGAAATCCGCTGCCACCGCCCCGATGGCACCATGGACTCTATCTCCTGGAAAAACCTCCTGCGGGTTGAAGTCGTTGTGACAGAAGACAAGCCATTGCCGGTTACTTGCTTCACCCTGCACGGACCGAGCGCCACGGTCGTGATCCCTGAAGGGGCAACCAACGCCGATGATCTCAGTGAACGCCTCTTTGAATTGCCGGGTTTTGATGCCGACGTGTTTGTCGATTCAATGTCGGCGCAAACCTCGGATACCTTTATCTGTTGGCAACGCGAAGGCACGCTGTAACAGGCTTTTACGCACCACAGCGGCTCGGTATTCCCTGCCTTGGGTTTACTTGCCGCCTAGAGCTTCCCTGCGGGGCGCTCTGATTTCACCAGGGCAGCATGGAAAGCGTCCATCTGCTCAAGCATGCCCTTGACCAACGCTTCATTGTCAGCCGCCTTATTTTTCGTTTCTGAAATGTCGCTATCCAGGTCGTAGAGCTCGACACCACCTTTCTTCTTCCCGTTACGTCGTAGCTTCCACTTGCCCTTGCGGGCTGACTCAAGGCTCCTACCCCGGTAGTAGTAATAGATGCCATGCGGACTCAAAGCCCCCTGCTGCCCGGAGATCAACGGCAAGATATCATGACCGTCAATCACCCGGTCACCGGGCACTTTAGCCCCGGCCAACCCGGCAAATGTCGGTAAAAGGTCAATGGTCGCAGCAACCTCATCACAATGGCTGCCAGGCGGAATCCTGCCCGGCCAACGCATGATACAGGGCACGCGCATGCCTCCCTCGTAGGTTTGAAACTTAAAGCCACGTAACGGCAAGGCACTGCCTCCGCGCCCATTGTTGAGCTTCCACGGCCCGTTGTCCGAGGTGTAGACAACCAGTGTATTCTCGTCCAGTCCATGCTTACCGAGCGCCTTCAGGATTTCACCCACTGACCAGTCAATTTCCTCAATGGTATCACCATAAAGCCCACGCTCGCTTTTACCCCTGAACTGCCCGGAAGCAAAAAGCGGTATATGGGGCATGGTATGCGGCAGGTAGAGAAAAAACGGCTTGTCGGTGTTGCGGCCGATGAACTCGACAGCCTCCTTGGTATAGCGGCTGGTCAGGGTCTTCTGGTCGCAGGGATACTCGATGACTTTTTCATCACGCATCAGCGGCACCAGATTCTTCCTGGGCTTCTCCTTGCTGATGCGATCAGCAGTAAAACCATCACGCAGGAGAACATCGCCGGCCAGTTGCATGTCCGGGTCAATCGTCATGTCATTGCTGTAGGGGATCCCGAAATAGGAATCAAAGCCATGCCGGGTGGGCAGAAACTTGGGCTTGTGACCCAGATGCCACTTTCCAATGCAGGCCGTTGCGTATCCCCTGGCCTTGAGAATCTCGGCAATAGTGATCTCATCCGGATTGAGCCCGGTTTTATGCCTCGGGAACAAGACACCCGGAATTCCCACCCGAGTCGGGTAACAACCGGTCATCAAGGCTGCCCGGGATGGGGAACAAACGGAATTTGCCGAGTAAAAGCTGGTAAATCGCCGCCCCTGGGCAGCCATCTTGTCCAGATGGGGCGTCTTTATCAGGGGTGACCCGAAACACCCTATGTCCTGATAACCCTGGTCATCGGTGAAGATCAGGACAAAATTCGGGGGGGTTGCAGCCACAGAGCCGGAAAAACAAACCGCAAAGAAAAGGAAAAGTAGAGATTCTCGCATAACTCCCGGTATAATAGGCAGCTAAGTGCGTTGCAATGCGCGAATTTAATTCAAATTCCTTCATCTTCAGGCAAAATACAGATAATTATCCATGATGAAATCGGTCTCTTTCCCATTATTCGTTTTTCTGTTTTTGGGTCCTTGCATCGCCCGGGGCGATGACGAATTGCTTTTTAACCGGGATATCCGCCCACTGCTCTCGGAACACTGCTTCGCCTGCCATGGTCCCGATGAACATGAGCGCAAGGCAAAGCTACGTTTCGATCTCAAGGAAGGCGGGGCATTTGAAAAACGCGACGGGGTAACGGCCATTATACCGGGAAACCCGAATGAGAGTGAACTCATGTTTCGCCTGACCACCGAGGATAAGGATGAAATAATGCCACCCCCGGAATCAGGCAAAAAATTAAAGCCCGCTGAAATCGCACTGATAAAAAAATGGATCGCAACAGGAGCGGAATACCAGGGGCATTGGTCATTCAACAAACCGGCGAAGCCCAAGGTAACACCGGCCTCACACCCGATTGATCATTTTGTTGATAAAAAGCTCGCCGACATCAACCTCAAGTCCTCCGCGCCTGCACAGGCCCACACCCTGATCCGCAGGATCAGCCTGGATTTGACCGGGATCCTCCCCACGCCGGAAGAAGTCCGTCAATTCCGCCAGGCATACGACAAGAATCCCGCGGCAGCAATCAAGGCGGCAACTAAACGCCTGCTCGCCTCGCCCCGCTACGGAGAACGCATGGCTGTCTTCTGGCTCGACCTGGTGCGCTATGCCGACTCCATCGGCTACCACTCTGATGCCAACATGGATGTCTATCTCTTCCGTGAGTGGGTCATTAACTCTTTTAATGACAACCAGCCATTTGATCAATTCACACGCGAGCAGATTGCCGGAGATCTTCTGCCGGACGCCACTGTTGAGCAAAAAATCGCTTCCGGTTACAACCGGCTGTTACAAACTACCGAGGAAGGTGGCGCCCAACCCAAGGAATACATCGCGATCTACGCTGCCGACAGGGTTCGTAATATCTCAGGAGCATGGATGGGCGGAACACTGGGCTGCGCCCAGTGCCATGATCACAAATATGATCCCTACACGGCAAAGGACTTCTACTCCATGGCCGCGTTTTTCGCAGACATTAAGGAGACTGCGGTTGGCAGGCGTGCCGCCGGACTACCCGCCGCCACAGGTCAACACAAGAAGCGCATCACCGATCTGGAGAAGAAGATCGCTGACCTGAAAGAGAAGACGATGGTCTCCTCCCCGGAAATCAAGGCTGACCAGGCCAAGTGGGAAAAAAGCGTCATTGCCGCCAGTAAACCCGTGCTTGGCAAATGGCGTATCATCGGACCGATCCCCGGGGGTGATCCCAACAAGGCATTTAATACCGAGTTCGGCCCGGAAAAAGGCATTGACCCGAATGCGGTGATTGCTGGAAAGAAATGGCAGGAACGCAACTTCCCGGATGGCAAGGTTCATGCCCTTGGCAATAATGCGAATTCAGCATGGTATCTATACCGCACAATGAACGCCGCAGTTGCCACGCAACTCCCGGTATCGCTCGGATCCGACGACGGCATCCGGGTGTGGCTTAATGGGCATGAACAGCTCAAGAACAACACTGGCCGCGGTGCAGCTGCAGACCAGGAGAAACTCACCCTCGAGCTCAGGCCGGGACACAATCATTTCCTGATGAAGATCATCAATCATGGTTCGGGTTCGGGATTTTATTTCAAGGCTGCCGGTAACGAACTGCCGCTCAATGTCCTTACTGCCCTGAAATTGCCATCCGGTGAACGCAATGAGGCCCAGAAGAAGGAGGTCGAGCAATACTACCTGGGAATATCGCCTGCCCTCGCCGGGTCCCGGACACAGGTTAAAGCCCTCGAGCAGGAAATTGCCCAACTGCAGAAGAATCTGCCACGCACACTGGTGACGGTCTCAATGAAGCCACGTGAGATGCGCATCCTGCCCCGCGGCAACTGGCTGGATGACTCCGGTGAAATTGTCCAGCCAGCCGTCCCCCAGTTCCTGGGGAAACTCAATACCGGGGACAAACGGGCGACACGAATCGACCTTGCCAACTGGCTGATCTCAGGAGAAAACCCGATGACTTCCCGCACCTTTGTCAACCGCCTGTGGAAACTCTTCTTCGGCAATGGTCTTGCAAAAAATGTTGATGACCTCGGCTCCCAGGGGCAGTGGCCGAGCCACCCTGGCCTGCTCGACTGGCTGGCCGTGGAATTCGTTGAAAGTGGCTGGAATGTGCAGCACATGATCGAACTGATCATCACTTCCCGGGCATATTCCCAGAGCTCACATGTCACACCCGGGTTACTTGAGCGCGACCCCTTCAATGCATTGTTGGCGCGGCAATCACGATTCCGAGTGGATGCCGAGATGGTACGCGACAATGCACTGGCCTTCGGTTCCCTGCTCAATGAAAGACTGGGTGGGCGCAGCAGTAAGCCCTACCAGCCCGCCGGCTACTGGCGGCACCTGAACTTCCCGACCCGCAGATATGCCCATGACATGGGTGAAAACCAATACCGCCGTGCACTCTATACACACTGGCAGCGCAGCTTCCTGCATCCCAGCCTTCTGGCCTTTGATGCGCCAAGCCGGGAGGAATGCACCGCTGAGAGGCCGCGCTCAAACACTCCCCTACAGGCGCTGGTGCTGCTCAACGACATCACCTATGTCGAGGCTGCAAGGGCATTCGCAGAACGCATCATTAAGGAGGGCGGTAAAGATCCCACCTCACGCATTAACTGGGCCATGAATACTGCTCTCTCGCGCAAAGGCGATGCGCAGGAGGTAAAGCTCCTTTTTGATCTGCAGGCAGCTCAACTGAAACGCTACCTCGCCGATGAGAAAGCAGCCATTGAACTGAACACCGTGGGCCTACAGCCCCCGCCAAAAGACCTGCCTGCACCAGAGCTGGCAAGCTGGACGGCCATTGCAAGGACCATCCTCAATCTTCACGAAACAATCACCCGGTACTAGAAAAAATGATATCTACTGATCTGCAAATAAACCGTCGATCTTTCCTGAACCGGTCCAGTGTCGGTATTGGTTCCGTCGCCCTTGCCTCATTGTTGAACAATGAACTTGATGCCGCTGCCGGCGACGCGGAGAAATGGACCGGGGTTATCAAGAAACCCCACCACCCCGCAAAGGCAAAGCGCATCATTCACCTGTGCATGGCCGGTGGGCCCTCGCACCTGGAGACACTCGATTACAAGCCGGAACTGGCCAAGATGAACGGCAAGCCAATGCCGCAGTCCTTTACCAAGGGGCAGCCGATCGCCCAGCTTCAGGGACAGAGGAACAACTTGAAAGTCCTCGGGCCGCAGCACGAGTTCAAGAACTTTGGGAAATCCGGCCAGCATATCTCCTCCATCCTGCCTCAAATCGGCTCGGTTGCCGATGATATCGCCATCGTGCGCTCCATGGTTACCGAACAGATTAACCATGATCCCGCGCACACCTTCATGAACACCGGGACTCAGATCTCCGGGCGTCCTTCCATGGGTTCCTGGCTGCTCTACGGTCTGGGAGCAGAAACCGAGGACCTTCCCGGCTACGTCGTCCTGACCTCTGTCGGAGGCGGGCAGAACCAGCCCATCGCTGCCAGGCAGTGGCACAGTGGATTTCTTCCGAGCCGCTTCCAGGGTGTCCCGTTCCATTCCAAGGGCGACCCTGTGCTCTATGTCACCAACCCAAAGGGAGTCAACACGGATGACCAGCGCGCAGTGGTCAACACCGTAAATGCCCTAAACGGCATCCATCAACAAAAAGCCGAGGATCCGGAAATTGCAGCCCGGATCGCGCAGTATGAGATGGCCTTCAAGATGCAGGCGTCTGTTCCCGGCCTTATGGATGTCTCTGATGAACCCCAGCACATCCTTGACCTTTACGGAGCCAAGCCCGGTGACGGTTCCTTTGCCTCGAACTGCCTACTTGCAAGGCGACTGGCCGAGCGTGGCGTGCGCTTCATCCAGCTTTACCACCGCGGGTGGGACCACCACGGCGGGATCAAGAATGCCTCAAAAAATACCGCCGGACTGGTCGACCGCGGCAGTGCCGCCCTGGTCAAGGACCTCAAGGAACGCGGCATGCTCGAGGATACCCTGGTTATCTGGGGTGGTGAATTCGGGCGCACGCCCATGGCCCAGGGCAACGGCCGCGACCACCACATCAAGGGCTTCTCAATGTGGATGGCTGGTGGAGGCATCCAAGGTGGCACAAGCCACGGGGCAACCGATGAACTCGGCTACAACTCGGTTAAGGATATCGTGCACGTTCGGGACCTGCATGCAACACTGCTGCATCTCTTCGGCATTGATTACCGGAAATTCAGTCACAAGTTCCAGGGACTTGATTACCGGTTGACGGGAGTAAAGCCTGCCAATGTGATCCAGCCGATACTTGCCTGAACATCCTTGCGGCTATAATGCCGGATCATGGTATATCAGGAAATATACAAGCAGGCCGCTTGTTATTTCTGGATAACAAATTCCCAAATAAGACCTGCCCCAAGTATAAAGACCTGGGGAAAAAAGTTAAGCAGGATGCTTTTTTCTTTCCAGGCAAATCCCACAACGGTCCAGGTGCAGGCACCCACCAGGTGAACCATCACGTTCCATGGATGGATGTTGAGGGCATGCAGG